>ENA-OURS01000005-OURS01000005.1-human-gut-metagenome-genome-assembly--contig:-NODE-5-length-266592-cov-7.570859_pt1 | contig 266592 bp, 266 predicted proteins | sample MGYA00242109_ERZ509010 | MGnify/ENA primary metagenome ERZ509010 (study PRJEB26280, sample SAMEA2338774) | human gut metagenome | biome: human gut; feature: human-associated habitat; material: faeces... | reverse complement strand
AAGCGTAGTCCGAGCCAAGCTCAATTTCAACTCACACGCTCACGTGGAGCGTGACGAGGAAGATATAAGCGTAGTCCGAGCCAAGCTCAATTTCAACTCACACGCTCACGTGGAGCGTGACGAGGAAGATATAAGCGTAGTCCGAGCCAAGCTCAATTTCAACTCACACGCTCACGTGGAGCGTGACTTAGCGTAGTAAATATGTTTTTCGTTCTTGAAAACATTTCAACTCACACGCTCACGTGGAGCGTGACTGATTTTCCGTTAAATCCTTGATACTCATATTATTTCAACTCACACGCTCACGTGGAGCGTGACATTTTTCTTCACCTCTCTTATTTTCTAAAAGATATTTCAACTCACACGCTCACGTGGAGCGTGACAAGCTACCTCTCCGAGTTTTTCAAGGCTTGAAATATTTCAACTCACACGCTCACGTGGAGCGTGACTGATTTTCCGTTAAATCCTTGATACTCATATTATTTCAACTCACACGCTCACGTGGAGCGTGACATTTTTCTTCACCTCTCTTATTTTCTAAAAGATATTTCAACTCACACGCTCACGTGGAGCGTGACAAGCTACCTCTCCGAGTTTTTCAAGGCTTGAAATATTTCAACTCACACGCTCACGTGGAGCGTGACACATTCTTAAAACCACTACCTTGCGTTAAATGGCATTTCAACTCACACGCTCACGTGGAGCGTGACAGGGGGTGACTTTACATTTATGGGAACATATGGAATTTCAACTCACACGCTCACGTGGAGCGTGACTATGCGCTTCGAGGAAACAGCCGCCGAAACCAATATTTCAACTCACACGCTCACGTGGAGCGTGACACTTGATGTTGTGTATATCTGGTGCTTGCTCAACGTGATGCGGACTTATTTTTTTATTTAATGGGTATCGATTTGATTTTGTTCACTGTGCATTCACAAATAGCATGGCATTTTCATGCGAACTTACTAGGGATTTGTGGATCACTTGGGGTACGCTGGTCAAAATATTAGGACACCTTCGGGGTCATAGGTCTCTTTGGTGCCGTAGTGTTCTACTCTATGCTTCCAATTGTTGCCTAAGTAATATATCCGCAGACTATCATGCTTTGGGTCTATTATTTTCAGAAGTTTATCTTTCACTTTCAGAAAAGTGCCATAGTCTACGTCTATTTCAAACACGCTGTTCTGCACTCGCTGACCATAATTTTGACACTCTTTCGACATTTTTCTCAGCCTTGTTTTACCCTTATTATCTGTTGTTGATACATCATAGCTTACTAAGGTCATCATTTATATCACCTCTATTTCAGCAAATAGTTCGGGTACTCATCTAGCTCGCCACGGATATATTTTGCGAGAAGCGAGCTTTGCACATATGGGAGTAGCCCTTGCTGTATCTTTTCGCCCAGATATGGGTGGACTATGCTTGTGCGCTTACGCTCCTGCCATGCGGTGAGGACTTTTTTCTTGCCCTCTTTGGAGAGGTATACTGCGCCACTGACCTGAGTTTCAAAGTCCTCGGGCTTTATCATTTTCAAGTTTATCATGGTAAGCACAAGTCGCTCCACCACGCAACGAACTTCCTCAACAAGGTCGCAGGACAGGCTGCTTCTGCCTGAACGCAGGGCGTGGTAAAAGCCGAGGCAGCTATCAAGTCCTACGCTTTCAAGGGCTGATGTATATGATGAAATTGCGATAGTATACAGAAACGAGAGCATGGCGTTTACTCTGTCGAGGGGTGGGCGTTTGGTGCGGTTGGCAAGGTAAAAATCTTCTTTTTGGTGGAGTATCAGTCGGTCAAATATATCAAAATATGCCTTTGCACAGCTTCCCTCTATACCCATGATGATATCTTTATCGGCAGTTTCATAGACGGTCTTTATGCCGTTTTCAAGATATTTTATACAATCTGTAAGCGCTCCGTCACTGTTTATATCCGGGTTATCGTGGAGCGAACGTCTGATAAGATAACGTGTATTTGAAAGCTTTGCGGCGACAGTATTCCTGATAAGGTCGAGCTGAGGAATAGAAAAAAGCTCAAACTGCTCTTTTCGCAGATAGACGTTGCCCTTTGTTTTGCCCTGAACTCTTGCGAGAAATTTACCTTGAGGAGAAATAAAATTAACGGCTATGCCATATTCTGCACACTTGCCCATAAGCGCAGGTGAACAGCCCGAATAGCTGAAAATATAGATATCCTCTATATTAGTAAAAGGCACACGGAACTTCTCGCTGTCCTCTGCCCTGCACACTATGTTTTCACCGTCAAGTGCGAGGTAGGCAGTTTCTTCGAGAATATAAAGTGAATTGAGCAGTTTACGCATTGTTTTCGCCTCCGTTCATGGAGAAAATCGTATTTTTCACGCTATATTTCTTCACTTTTGGAAAGCACATATCCGACAGTGAACAGCCTGAACATTTCTGACCTTTTACACGCTTTGGGATAATATCCGCTGCAAGTATCTCACGCATTTTTCCAAGATAGTCGCAAAGCATTTTATCATACTCTGCGCCCTGAGTATCAAAGGGCAATTCTGATCGTCTGCGCACATCTGCATAATACAGAAAACATCGGCTATTGCAATGAAATACGTTATCCACGCAAAGCTTCTGCGCATAGACTTGTATAGCGTCGGTCTGATTGAACTCCCCTGCTTTGGGTCTGGTGGGTTTATACTCCACAATTTCCACACGAAATGTGCCGTCCAGGGTATCTATATAGTCGCCGCATTTGTCACGGACGAACTCGATACAATCTACAACTCCGAAAATATTGTACTTAGGGTCGTCATTATACACTGACACGTCACTTCGGACGATCTTACGCTTATTTTCAAAGTTGCGCTCGCCGCTGTGGACGTTCTCGTGGAGGAGGTTTGCTTTGACGACAAAGGCGTTTTCAGCCCAGTCGTCATTAACTTCTAAAAGAGCAAACCTGCGTGGACAATACATATAATGCTGTATGTCACGGATATTGATAGTTACATCTTCGCTCATCAGAGCTTTTCAATTAGGGTAACGCCCTCAGGCATATCCTTATCTATGGAGATATCATAGTCTGAGTAATGTCTTGGAGTTGTCACGCCGTCTTTGAGCTTAACTGACACCTTGTCAAAGAGGATATGTGCAGGGGCATTGCCCAGGGCGGAGTCATGCTTGAACACGATAAGCTTACGCATACAGAGCTTTCCTCTTGCGGCGCTTCTGTCATGCTCGAACATATTGATAATTGATGTCCAAAGAAGCTCAAGGTCGTCCTCACTAAAGCCTGTTATCTTCTGAGCGAGCATTGCGGAAACATAGCCCTCGCCACGATAGAGAGCGTATGGGATTATGCTCTTTTTGCCCATTTCGGTCTCACCGCTCTGCTGTCTGTCTTCTGTTGTTCTTGCCTGTCTTGTGATTGTAATATCCTGAGCAAAAACAGGGTCGATACTTCTTGCAAAGTTGAGCTGTACAGGACCTCTTACAATGCCGCACGGGTCATCGCCTGTACTCATTACTGCACCGAAAGTTCTTACGTCAAAATAGTTCTGACAGATATAGTCACGAGCCTGCTTAACGTCATCAGGATTCTTGCCTTTCTGCTTTGTGGCAAGGCCAAGGGTATTATAAGCTTCGGTGAACTTTGTATTGAGGGCTTTGTCTGCTTTGATAAGGATATTGTAGCCTGCTTCGCCCTCTTTGGTAAGCTCCACAAAATTTCTTATCTTTCTCTTAAGGCACACATCTGTAACGATACCGAGGCTTGTTTCGGGGTCTGTTCTAGGCATATTGCCTGCGTCAGGGTCGCCGTTTGGGTTGCCGTTCTCAACGTCAAAAAGCATTACAAATTCATATCTGTTCTTGATTGCGTTTTCCATAATATTTCGTCCTTTCTTTAATCTTCTGATTTTTTGGTGTAAAGCGCTTTATTCTGCTGTGCATAGCCTACAATAAATCTGCCCTGATCGTCCAGGGAGAGTGTAGACGGGAATTTGCCGTCAAGTCCGTCAAGTATCTCTCCGCAGAGTTTGTTATAGAATATTGGGCTTGAAAGCTTCTTGATATGGTTTTGTGAAAGCTTATACAGCTTTGGAAAAACTGTTGACGGCTTTGAGCACGCAGAAGCAAAGTATGAATCCTTAATTGTTCTGTTAAGTCCTCCGCCTGAAGCGTCCTGCTGGATCTTTTCAAGCACTGCGAAAAGTCTTCCACAGAGATAAGCCTGATTTTTGTTTTCAAGGTCTAATGACATTTTGATCTCCTCCTTATTTTGCTTACGGTTTATGCAGCCTTTTATCAAGCCTGCCCTTGTATCATTGAGTTTTATAAAATGGTTGTTCTCCTCGTCGCTGTCGGTCTTGACCCTTGTTATTACTGTAGAAAGCAGTTCGTCAGGGTATCTTGTGCCTTTGAGTATAGCTTCAAAAAGTGCGGCGGTGAGAGGTGACGGAACTTTTTCTTTGGACGATTTTGGTGAGATAAGCTCACGCTTGATACGTTCAATGCTTACTTGATGCTGACCCTCAGTAAATGAGATATCCTGCTGATGTTTGAGTACATTGTCAAATATCCTGCCGAACTTATCGTGGAAGATGAACTTCTGGGATATTCTTGAACTGTTTGGGGTAAAGCCTGCAACGTAAAATTCCACATTAGGGTCATATGGCATATCGGCTGTCCTGCCCTGTTTAAGCTGGGTCATGACAGTGTTTATGTTTCGGTCGGCTTCGGTCACAACGGTTTTATTTAATTCGTCCTCAAATCCGCTGAACATACCGGCAAACATATTGCATTCTTCTGCATCGTTCTTCTTCATTGCGAAATAGACTATTGTCATATCGTCAAAAGTCTTGTAATGGCTTCTGTCAGCAAGTAGAGAATTAAACGCAGAGGTATACATTTTCATGGCTTTCTCAGAAACATTGCTGTTGTAGGACTGCTTCTTGCCATAGGACTCAAAGGCAGATTCTTTCATGCCAACGAGAACACAGCCTGAGGACATTCCACCTTTGATACCCTTTATTTTATCATGGATACGGGCTTGCGGGAGCTTCTCACCAAGAATAGAACAGGTGGATAGTTCGGTATCGTCACTGTCGCTGTCGGTGCTGAGCTGGGCGAGATAACCTTCATAGGCAGCTTTGAATTTGCTGTCATTGTGAAGCTTAGTTTCAGGTGATCCGTCAAGTCCAAACTCGTAGTAGGAGCTTAAATACTCCTTGCCTAGGGCAAGAAGGTGTGGGTTTTGGGTCTCCTGCTCAGGATCCCATGTACGGATAAAATTAAGATAGGCTTTGCAGATAGGCGAGTCGATATTCTCAAAGAACTTCTCATTCCATTCGCAAAAGCATTTGTGTGATTTTGCCGCTTTGTTGGTAGCGTCTGTAGGGGTCAAAGTTCCTTTATCATAGTTCAGACCAAATATGTAGAGTGGTCTGTGTTCGATCGTGTTTTTGTCTATGCCCGGTTTCTGCGTTCTTACAGGAAGCTGTTCCATTACTGGATCATAGACTGTTTTTGTCTTTTTATTTTTCAGAGGGATAATTCGGGGTACTCTCAAATCGTTTATTGCGGCTATCTTGCCCTCAGGGGTCAGAAGAATTTCAAAGTGTATGGCTTGCTTACAATAGCCTGCAGGAGTTTTATTTTCCTGCAAAGCACTGTAATCGCACAAGGCTTTAATCAGCATTTAATCTCCTCCCTGTATTTTGAAACGTCTATAACACCATCTATCATATGCGGACGGTAGAAAACTGCGTCGGCCTTGTCAGAAAACTTAGGGTCATTCCAATCATTATTGACAGGCTTGCCTCCGTCCTCAAACTTCATGCCGTAAAGCATAAAGCCAAGGTCTTTATCACCCATATTTTGCGGTGCTATCTGTGTAAGGTCAAAGTCGTCAACAAGTTCAATACTCTTTATTGCAAATTCACGGCAGCCAAGGCAGGGCTGTCTGAAATGCTGGCCGTTTCTGAGACGTCTGAGCATTATGTTATAATGCTTCTCATCAGATTCGTCGGGGTGGTCTGATTTAAGATAGGTGCGCTCAAACGTGAACTCGATACCGTATTTCACATTTTTCAACACCATTGCCGCACGCTGACTTCGTATCTCCGAGGTGTACATCTCCGCCGAGCCTCCGCCTTTCATTTGCTGTTTCACTGATGATAACAGCAGCTTATCTTTGACCTCGTTTCGTCGGATATTGGTAAACTCGATAGGGTTGAACACCACTATTTTGTTTATCTGATAGCGCACGGCAGGCTTCCAATATACTGATTTGATAAGTCCCTCCAGTGCGCTTGGGGTGGGTACGTCATAGCTCACCCTCTCAACTTTCATTTCAGGTCTTGAGAAGCAAGCATAGTCACCTGTCACGATGATCTTAAAACCATAGCTCATTTTTACATCACTCCTTTTAAACTTATATTAGTATTAGGTACATTGTTTTTGCTCTACATATATGGTACACCATTATGAATAAAATGTCAATAGTTTTCATGTATAAAAAAAGTGTCGGATTTTAGGCATATTTCACAATTCCACGTTCAATGGTTTGTGGTATAAAAAAGTTGACTTTTTAAAATAATGTTTGTATAATATATTTGTCTATGCTTTACGCATATGTGAGTTGAAAAATATTCGTATTCGGTACGATATGGAATGCAGCAAGTGGCAGACTGTCTTGGTGGCAGCCTGCCATTTGTTTTAGATGAAATAATCCTGCATTGCGGCTTGGGTGTCCAAACCTGTTTCATTATTATAATAACTTTGATTTTCAAGAATGAATATGCCTGTACCGTGATCTTTGAGAACACCCTGAGAATAGAGATCCTTGAAAACATTCATATAGACAGACACTGAATATTTCTGCAATGCTCTTCTTACTGACATATCACCCTTACGCAAGATTTCAACAAGTTCATGGCAAGTCTGGTCGTTAGGATCGTCGATAACGATAGAGATAGTGTCGGCGGAGATGTATTCAAACTGCATTGCGTAGCTTCGGAATGGTATGCTGTATGGTGACATTAAGCCTTGGCGGTCGAATGAGTTGCTTTGTTCGTTATATTTCGCAATAGAGTTTTCAGCTATACGACTTTGGTTGAAGTCGAAAATGCCATCGTAGTATTCTTTAATACAGTCATAGGAAGTTATGTCTTGGTACTTTTCCAGCAAACCTTTAGTCTTGTTAATTCTCATGGCAAGGTCGCTTCCCTTGCGGTATGTTTCGTCAATGTCAAAAACGTACACATAGCCCTTGTCATCTTTGCCCTCACGATTACATCTGCCCCCTGCCTGCAAAATACTGTCTAATCCTGAAAGCTGGCGGAAAACTGTGTTAAAGTCAAGGTCAACGCCTGCTTCTACAAGTGAAGTTGAAACTACTGTAATATGCTCGCCATTTTCAAGCTTATTTCTTACTACTTCTATGACACGGCTTCTGTGGGCTGGGGTCATATTGGCGGAAAGGTGATATTTTTCACCTTGAACAAGGCTATAAAGCTCTGCCGCTGTTTTCTTGGTATTCACAACGATCAGAGCATTTTTACACCGAGAGGCATTTTCTGCAATGGTTTCAAGAGAGGTTTTGCCCATGTCTTTATATTCGCATTTCTTGAAATACTTAAAATTGGTTCGGTCGGTAACAAGCTTATTATAGTTCACATCAGGCAGGAACTTATCAAAAAGCTTAGAATAATCGGGCATTGTGGCGGAGAGAAAAAGGGCTTCGCTGTTAAGATACTTTGTTATATAGCCCACAGCTTTAAGGCAGGGGCGAAGAAGTTCTGTTGGAATAAGGTGTATTTCATCAAAAACTATCACGCTGTCACGGAGATTGTGGAGCTTTCGCAGTGCTGAGCCTTTATAATGGTATATGGATTGGAAAAATTGCACGCTTGTGGTGATTATAAGTGGTGCGTCCCAATTTTCGCAGGTCCTTTTGAGCTTCTCTGCGGTTTTCTTTTCTTTCTCTGTGTCGCCGTCATAGGAATAGTTTGAATGATGCTGTAGGACAGGGAGAACGTCGCGAAACATCTCCTCGAAATCTTTGGCTGTTTGTTCTATAATGCTTGTATATGGGATAACGTATATGATATGCTTTTTACCGCTTTCAACGGCTTTTTCAAGGGCTATTTTAAGACTGCAAAGGGTCTTGCCACTGCCTGTTGGCATATCAAGGACGGATATGTGGCTGTCTTTTGTACAATGGTCTATAGCTTGCTTTTGTATACTGCTTCGTGCCTGCTGTAATTTGGTTTCAGAACGCATATTTTTCATGCGCTCATTAAGAATAGAAAGTGCCTTTTCAAAATCACCGCTCATGCCACGTTCAACATTTTTATTGCAAAATATTTCAGTATCGAGAAAGTCTGCGTCTGTCAGGCAAGAGAACACGTACTTGGTGAAAAAGGCGTAACGCTCGATAAGCTCGGTGGGGTCTTTTGCAGAACGCAGTTCATTATACGGCGGTGTTCTTTCTTCCTGAGTAAGTGTGGCAAAGTTTATCTCAGTAGTGTATGCGCTGTAGTCATTTTCGCCTGTGTATTCATTTTCTCTTTTTAAAGTGCCGCTAAGAGTCGGGCTGTCAGAGTTGTCTGCGACTGTGCCGCCGTCCATAAGTCCTGTGTGGTGTCCTGCGATGCAATACTCCATAAGGGGTGCGAAACAATCGTTTTTATCTGCAAGTGTTTTATACTCTATAGCTCCGCAGGCAGCATGGCTGAATTTTACTTTGTCATCATCAAGCCGTTTCTGAAAGTTAAGAGCATACTTACCTATATCGTGATACAGGCTCGCTTTTTTCGCAAGGGGTTTCAAAAGATCAACTGAAAACTCCTCCGCTTTCTCGCTTACGTTTGCAAGGTGGTCTTTTACAGTTTGCCTTTCGCCGTCCTCTCGGGTGTGTGCATAATATTCCATGGTCATTCCTCCTTTTTTGATAGACAGATCTATTTTTGTATTTATTATAGCATACAATTTAATTCTTGTGGGGAAAATTTTTGTACACATAAACAAATATTTGTACAAATTGTTATATTTTTATTATAATACATTATAATATATAGGTCAACATAAAGCATTCGACATTTTGAAAATTTGACTTGATTATTATTTAAAAATGTGTTAAAATTAAACTATAAGTAAATTTGTATTTTTTTAAAATATTATGAGAGGAATTTATATGAAGTACAGACTTTTATACAATAAGATCACAGTAGTGGCTCTTTCGGCGATGTTGTCGCTGAGTGCTGTATCATGCGGTAAGCTTGACACGAGCAAGCTTGACGGAAACGCTTTGACAGTGACCGAAACCGAGAGCAAAGCGGAAGTCAAAAAAACTGAGGACAGCTCCAGTAAAAAAGCGGTCGAGGTGAATGAAGAAGAAAAGGAACAGCCAAGCTACACCTGCTCTCTGGTTTGCGTGGGCGACAACCTTATACACGACAACATTTATAATGAGGCGCTAAAGCTTGGCGGCGGTGAAAAATATGATTTCACGCAGGCTTATGAACACGTTACAAAGTACATAGAAGGCACTGATGTGGCTATAATCAATCAGGAAACGCTTGTTACAGACAGCGTTGAACCACAAAGCTATCCTATGTTCGCATCGCCAACTGCTGTGGGCGACAAAATAGTTGACATGGGCTTCAATGTGGTTTCTATGTCAAACAATCATGTTCTCGACCAGGGTGAAGAGGGGCTTATAAGCTCTCTTGATTACTGGGACACAAAGGGCATTGTGCATTACGGTGCTTATCGTTCGCAGGAGGACGCTGACACTATCAAGACCATGGAAGTCAACGGCATAAAATTTGCTTTTCTGGGATACATGGAGCACACAAATGGTAATTATCTCAGCGGTAACGGTGCTCAGGTGATATATCTTGATGAAGAGGACAAGATAAAGGCTCAGATAGAAGAGGCTGACAAAATGGCGGACGTTGTTGTGGTTTCATGTCATTACGGCACAGAGATACAGAACGAGCTTAACGAACAGCAGACGGAGATAACACCTAAGCTTGTGGAGTGGGGTGCTGACCTGATAATAGGCACGCAGGCGCACACTATCAGCACTTGCGGATATCTTGACAAGCCTGAGGGCGGACAGGCGTTCGTTTACTACGGTTTGGGCAACTTTATTTCCACCATGTATGACACAAAGTCGCTGGTGGGACTTATTGGCAAGCTCAATGTTGTTAAAGACCCTGACACCAATGAGGTGACATTCGAGAACGTTAAGGCGATACCGATAATATCGCACTTTGAGGGTGATTCATACTATGGCGATTGGTACAACTGCACTGTTTATCCTTATGCGGAATACACTGACGAGCTGTTTGCCAAGAATTATGTAGAGGGCTTCACTCGTGAGAGCGTGAAGCAATGCTTGTCTTACATACCTGATGAGTTTCTTAGTATTGAGTAGTCGAGGCAATATGTAGGGGGCGGCGCCCTCGACGTCCCGTTTGCAAAGTTGATAAAGAATATGATATTTCTGCGGACGACTTTTATGCCGTCCGCTTTTTTGGGGCATTGTGTAAAGGTTTACATATATCTTAATAAATTTATATAATGTAAATATCAATTCAAGAAATGTTTACATTAAAATATGCTCAATCCATTAAAATACTTGCACATATCACTTTTTTACTATTGCAATTTAGGCAAATATGCTATAAAATATACATAAAGGGGGAGAAACGGACTTCCCGATAAAATTTTCATTTTTTTATATTCTGAAAACTATTTTAAATTTACAGGAGGGTTTATTACATGAAATTTGCTGACGGTTTCTGGCTCAACCAGAGAGGCTACGAAGTAAACTATGCAAATCAGGCTTTCGAGATCGAAGAGATCGAAAACGGATTCCTCGTTGTGGCAACACCTTTCGTTGTATACAACAGAGCTATGATGCTCGGAAGTGCTAACCTTGAGATCGCTTACACTTCAACTCAGGAGAACTGCGTAAAGGTAAGCATCACACACCACAAGGGTCATGTTGACAATGGTCCGCACTTTGTTCTCGAGGACAAGGGCTTCAAGCCACAGGTAACTGTTACAGACAAGGAAGCCGTACTTGTTACAGGCGACACAAAGCTCGTTGTTTCTAAAGAAAACTGGAGCTTCACATACTATTATAAGGATAAGAAACTCACAAGTGGTGGCTGGAGATCGACAGGCGTTATTTTTGAGAATGCTTACAAGCAGCAGGCAAGACTTCAGACACAGCTCGACGACACATTCTGGAGCTACCCTGCCGATCCTACAAGAACATACATCAGAGAGCAGTTTGACACTTCTGTTGGCGAATATTTCTACGGCTTCGGCGAAAAGTTCACAACATTCACTAAGAACGGTCAGAACGTTGAGATTTGGAACGCTGACGGCGGTACTTGCTCAGATCAGTCTTACAAGTCTATCCCATTCTATCTTTCTTCAAAGGGCTACGGTGTATTCGTAAACAGCACTGACAAGGTTTCATATGAGGTTTGCTCTGACACTGTTTCTAAGGTATCCATGACAGTTCCAGGTGAGAACCTTGAATACTATGTATTCGGCGGTGCTAACCTCACTGACGTACTCAAGGGCTACACTGACTTTACAGGCAAGCCTTCACTGCCGCCTGCATTCTCATTTGGTCTGTGGCTCACAACTTCATTTACAACAACATATGATGAGGAGACTATCACATCATTTATTGATGGCATGGCTGAGAGAGATATTCCTCTTCAGGTATTCCACTTTGACTGCTTCTGGATGAAGGGCTTTGAGTGGTGTAACTTTGAGTGGGACAAGTCACAGTTCCCTGACCCACCTGCAATGCTCAAGAGATTGCACGAGAACAAGGGTCTGAAAACTTGCGTATGGATCAACCCATATGTTGGTCAGCGTTCAAAGCTATTTGACGAGGGTATGAAGAACGGCTACTTCATCAAGAAAACTGACGGCTCTGTATTCCAGTGCGACGAGTGGCAGCCTGGTATGGCTATTGTTGACTTCACTAATCCTGAGGCTTGCAAGTGGTATGCAGGATATCTGAGAAAGCTCTGCGAAATGGGTGTTGACACATTCAAGACAGACTTTGGTGAAAGAATACCTACAAGAGATGTTGTTTACTATGACGGCTCTGACCCTATCAAGATGCACAACTTCTACACATATCTTTATAATGAGTGCGTATTCAATGTACTGAAAGAATATTTTGGAGAGAACAAGGCTTGCTTGTTTGCTCGTTCTGCTACAGCAGGCGGTCAGAAGTTCCCTGTTCACTGGGGCGGAGATTGCTCAGGCAACTACAACTCAATGGCTGAGGTTGTAAGAGGCTGTCTGTCACTTTGTATCTCAGGCTTCGGCTACACTTCACATGACATGGCAGGCTTTGAGGCTACTGCTACACCTGACATTTACAAGAGATGGGCTGCATTCGGTATGTTCTCATCACATTCAAGACTACATGGTAACCAGTCATACAGAGTGCCATGGCTCTTCGATGAGGAATCCTGCGACGTTCTGCGCTTCTTCACAAAGCTCAAGGGCAAGCTCATGCCTTATCTGTGGGCTCAGGCTATCAAGACACACGAGGTCGGTGTACCTGTAATGAGAGCAATGGTCATCGACTTTGCTGACGACCCAACTTGCCTGACGCTTGACAGACAGTATATGTTCGGCGACAACATTCTTGTTGCTCCTATCCTTAATGACGAGGGTATCGCTGAATACTATGTTCCAGAGGGCAAGTGGACAGATATTATCACCGGCAAGGTTCTTGAGGGCGGCAAGTGGTACAAGCACAAATGCTCATACTTTGAGATACCTGCTCTTGCTAAGCCAAACAGCATTATTGCATACGGCAACTTTGAAAGACAGATAGAGTATGATTATCTTGAGGGCACAACATTCACTATCTACGAACTTGAAGACGGCAAGAGTGCAGTTTGCCCTATCTATGACACTGAGGCAAACAAGGTATTCGAGCTGACAGCTACAAGACATGGCAACAAGATCGAGTGCGAATACACTGACACAAAGGCAAGCTTCAAGATCGCTGTGGCTAACACAGACAAGACTGTTGAAATTGCTCCTAACTTCAGCGGCAAGGTAATCATTGAACTCTAATGACTAAATAAAATCATCGCTCCGAGAGATCGGGGCGATTTTTTTTGCGTTCACACATAAAATCGGGGCAAATGAGGGTAAAAATTCTGTATATTTGCTCTTGAAGAAAATATGAGATCGGGGTATAATATAGATAGTACGATTTGAGGAGTAATTTTATGAAGTCAAGAATAAGAAGTGCTATACCGAAAAAGATAATCGGCATAAATATCAGTTCGCAAAAGCGTGATATTATTGAAGATATTGCTAAAAGCGAAGATGCGGAGGCTGTTTTCTTTGACAATGAGATAATGGGACAGCAGGTGGGATATCTTTGCGGTTTCAAGGGCTTTGTCAGGTCTGAAAAAGAGGGCGAGGACATCACGGACGAGTGCCTTATTTTTTCGGGCATTGACGGCAGGAGCCTTGACCCTATACTGAAAAAGCTTAGGGAAAAAGAAGCTACGGTGAAGTTAAAAGCAATGGTCACAATGCATAATCAAAAATGGAAGGTGGGCGAGCTTATAAAAGAGCTGAGGCGTGAACACATTTACATGAACGGAGGTGACAGAGATGAAAAGTAAATACAAGGCTATTATTTATATTATTCTGTCGGCTTTTTCGTTTGCATTCATGTTCGCATTTGTGCGGCTTTCGGGAGACTTGCCGACGGTGCAAAAGACGTTTTTCAGAAACTTTGTGGCGTTGTTTTTCGCTATCGGAGTGCTAAAGAAAAATCACATACGCTTTCACATTGATGGCAAAAAGAACAATGCGGTCATTTTTGTGAGAGCGCTTGCTGGCACGCTAGGAATGCTTGGAAACTTTTATGCCATAGATCATCTTGTGCTGTCTGACGCCTCCATGCTAAACAAAATGTCACCGTTTTTCGTTATCATTTTCTCTTTTATTTTCCTTAAAGAGCGGCTGACTTTCTTTCAGGGCTTCACTGTAATTTGTGCATTTATAGGAAGCTTGTTTATCATCAAGCCGAGTTTTCAGAATGTGGACTTCTTCCCTGCCCTTATCGGTTTTCTAGGAGGAATGGGAGCGGGACTTGCTTACGCTTGCGTAAGATACTTAGGACAGCATGGAGTAAATGGTGCGGTGATAGTTGCATACTTCTCGGGATTTTCCTGCTTGTTCACCCTGCCATTTCTAATATTAGATTTCCACCCTATGACGATTTTCCAAATACTTTGTTTATTGGGTGCTGGCGCAGGTGCGGCAGGCGGACAGTTCGCTATAACTGCGGCTTACACTCACGCTCCTGCAAGGGAGATATCGGTTTATGATTACTCGCAGTTGATTTTTACCACAATTTTGGGATATTTCCTTTTTGGAGATATTCCTGATGGCTGGAGCTTTCTTGGATATTTCATTATCATTGCAATGGCTGTGCTTGTTTTTCTTTACAACAACGTATGGCACAAGGACAGTGAGGTCAAGGGCTGAAAAAACATACAAAAAGAGCGTTTTTACCGAGAAAGTAAAAACGCTCTTTATTATTAATATTGTAGTTTAAGCTCCGCCTGCGATAAATCTCTTGAGATCCTGTGGGTTTACGCACTTTTCAAGCGCAACGTCCATGGAGATCGTTCTCGAACGAACGAGCTTTGCAAGCTCCTGATCCATGGTCTGCATTCCTGTTGCTTTACCTGTCTGCATAGCTGAACCGATAAGATGCACCTTATCGTCACGGATCATAGCTTTGATAGAGTCTGTTGCGTTAAGAATCTCACAGCAAGCTACACGGCTTGTGCCGTCGAATGTACGACAAAGTGTCTGAGTACAGATACCTACAAGAACGGAAGCAAGCTGAGTTCTGATCTGATGCTGCTGGTGAGCAGGGAAAACGTCGATGATACGGTCGATAGTTGACGGTGCGGACGTTGTATGAAGTGTACTCATAACAAGATGTCCTGTTTCAGCGGCGGTAACAGCAGCTTCGATAGTCTCGAAGTCACGCATTTCTCCTACGAGGATAATGTCCGGGTCCTCACGGAGAGCAGCACGGAGAGCAAGTGAGAAGCTCGGTACGTCAGGTCCGATCTCTCTCTGGTTTACCATACATCTCTTATGAGCGTGCATATACTCGATAGGGTCCTCAATAGTGATGATATGAGCTGATTTATGGATATTTACATGGTCGATCATTGCGGCAAGAGTTGTTGACTTACCTGAACCGGTAGGGCCTGTTACAAGCACAAGCCCACGAGGTCTCATTGAGAACTCTGCAAGGATAGGTGGCAGGTCAAGGTCTGTGAGGGTTGGGATATCGTTTCTCAAAAGACGGAGAGCGATGGCCGTGTTTCCTCTCTGACGATACACGTTTACACGGTGACGGAAACCTCTTGAAGATACATATGTAAAGTCGGTATCAATATGGTCTTTGATAGACTGACGCTGCTTATCTGTACACATATCCTCGCATATTTTGAGAATTTCGATCTCGGTCATATCAGGATATGAGGAAAGCTTTCTCAGGTTACCGCCCTGTCTAACTATCGGCGGAATACCTACGGTGAAGTGCAGGTCGGAACAGCCAAGGGCTCTTGCTTCATCAAGAATTTTGTTAATGTCGATTGCCATTAGAATTTACCTCCATATATTTCTTTTTTATACAGCATATGTTACACGGATAAGTTCGTCCATTGAGGTCTTGCCTTGCTGAACAAGCTCTGAAACGTTGTCACGAAGCAGGTGACAGCCCTCTTTCTTTGCAAGCTCCTGAATTTCGTCAGCTTTTGCTCCCCTTGTGATAAGAGCCTGCATAGACGGTGTTGCGAGAAGGATCTCATGGATAGCGGTTCTTCCCTTATATCCTGTGTTATTGCACTTTGGACAGCCACATGGGTCGTACACCTGTACTGAATGGTCAAGACCCATAAGCTCATTTTCTTCCTCAGTTGACATTCTAGGCTTTTTGCACTCAGGGCAAAGCACCTTTGTAAGACGCTGAGCAACGATACCGATAAGTGAGGTTGCGACCATGTATGCCTCAACGCCCATATCCACAAGTCTTGTTACAGTAGAAGCGGCGTCATTGGTATGAAGTGTTGACAGAACAAGGTGTCCTGTAATAGCGGCACGGATAGCAATCTCAGCAGTTTCGGTATCACGCATTTCTCCGACCATTATGATGTCAGGGTCCTGACGGAGGATAGAACGAAGGGCTGCACCGAATGTCATGCCTGCCTTTTCGTTTATCTGGCACTGGTTTACGCCATCGATCTTTTTCTCGACTGGGTCTTCGACGGTAATAACATTGTTATTAGGCTTTGAGATCTCACCAAGTGCGGCATAAAGTGTGGTAGATTTACCTGAACCTGTAGGGCCTGTTACAAGGACAACACCCTGTGGCACTTTAAGGCAAGACTCAAATCTCTTATAGTTATACTCGGTCATACCCAGGTCGGTAATTTTTCTCAGGGACATATCGCCTGTTGCGAGGATACGGAGAACGACTTTCTCACCGTACACCATTGGAAGGTTAGATACACGGAGGTCAAGAGTTGTGCCGTCAACGACCTGTGACATACGACCGTCCTGTGGGATACGCTTTTCGGCGATATTCATGCCGCTCAAGATCTTGAAACGGGTAACAAGCGAAGTATGAAGTGCGGCGGAAAGGGTCATAAGCTCAATAAGGTCGCCGTTTACACGGATACGGATAACGGTTTTATCCTTGAATGGCTCGATATGTATATCCGTTGCGTCCTGACGCTGGGCGTTCTCGACGATAGCGGTAGCAAGTTTAACGATAGGAGCGTTCTCGATTCTCTCCTCGGAGATATCCTTGAGTTCTTCAAGGTTAAGCTCTTCCTCTTTTTGCTTTGTAGCTTCGTCAACAACGGAGTTAACCTGACCTTCTGAGTACATCTTACCGATTGCACGGTTGATAGATGACTTTGTGGCAAGGACAGGTGTTATGCTGCAGCCTGTGATAACACGAAGATCCTCAAAGATATAGAAGTTGATAGGGTCATTAGTTGCAACGGTCATACGCTTGCCTATTTTGCTAACTGCGATGACGTTATACTTTCTTGCAGTTGCCTCCGGTATCTTCTTGACGATATCAGGCATAAGCTCAGTATTATCAAGGTCGATATAAGACACATTAAGTCGCTCGGCAAGGACCTGACAGAACTGAACATCGGTAACGAGCTTCATGTCAATAATGACATCACCAAAAAGTCTTCCCTTTTGCTCCTTCTGTTTGGCAAGAACTTCCTGAAGCTGTTCTTCAGTTATAAGACCTTTCTGTACCAGATACTGACCGATAGGGCCGTTTCTCATATATATTACTCCAATCCTCCGCATTGATTTAGGGATCCGACGCTGCGGAAACGTCTGCTGCGGTGCAAAAACCGCAAAAAAATCATATTATCTATTGTAATCTTCATGAAAGTATGATAAAATTAATATATTAACTAATGAATCCAAAGGAGGATCACTGTGGATAATTTAACCTTATCATACATAATCATTTATGTATTTGTGTTCATTTTCGGAGCGTGCATAGGCAGTTTTCTTAACGTCTGCATATACCGATTGCCGAAAAATGAAAGTCTTATCAAGCGAAATTCTCACTGTATGACCTGCGGTGAGCCAATCAAACGGCGTGACCTGATACCGATAGTAAGCTGGTGCATACTTCGTGGAAAGTGTCGAAGCTGCGGTGCAAAGATATCGGCAAGATACACTATAGTTGAAACGCTGAACGCACTGCTCTACTTATGGGTATTCTACCATTTTAATGGAATTTTCAATCCGCTTCGTGCAGCACTTGTCTGTCTGTTATTCTCTGCTCTTATCGTTGTATTCTTCATGGACTGGGACACTCAGCTTATCAACACATATGTTGTGATATTCATAGGTTTGCTTGGTGTTGCGGAATACATCTTCTGCAAAGATCAGACGGGACTTACGCTTAAGTCACACTTGATCGGATTTTTCATTGTGAGCGTGCCTTTGCTTATTATTTGTCTTATCACACATGAGAAAGCAATGGGCATGGGAGATGTATATCTCATGGCAGCCGCAGGGCTGTTTCTCGGAATGCAGGGTGCTTTGGTAGCGCTTCTTATCGGACTGATAACAGGCTCGATCGGTGGACTTATCCAGAAGCACCGCAGCGGTGATTCAGTATTTGCATTTGGTCCATATCTCTCCATAGGAATTGCTGTTGCAGCTTTGTACTCAGAGCAGATCGGTTCATGGTACATGGACTTTACTGGTCTTAACGAGATGATGAACGAAGCAATGCTGATAATAAGATAATTGCACAAATTCCGCAGTTTGATACTGCGGAATTTTTTTGCTCAAAAAATCCTCTTAATAGAAGTTTTCTGTTAAGGGGATTTTTTCAGCAATCAGACCCGTGGAGGGGTCTGATTGAGAAAAGAAATTACTGTACCTTAGATACTGTAATATCAGATGGGTTAAGTGAATACTTTGAAAGATCCTCAGTATACTTTGGATCGTTGTACTTCTTAAAATACAACGTAACTGTGACGGTTCCACCCGCTGGAATAAATACACAGTTTGATGGGTTATTCAAATCGTTGTTCGTTGTAAATCCACAAACCTTATCATTTGGAATTTTCAATCTCCAATCCGCCTGCATCTGATCAAATGCAAAACCAACATTAGCACTTAAAGACCAGATCTTTACAACATCAGAACCATTATTCTGTATTGTTATATCATAGTCTATCTCACCATCATTGATTTTTCTTGCGATACTGCTGATAACGTACAAATCATTTGTCGGTTTTGAAATGAAGGTTGCCTCAAAAACAGTATCTGATGTTATAACCTTAGTAGATATATCATCGCTTGTTCCTTCTACGACCCAACCGCCAAATATCTTATCAGCGTCTGACGGAACAGGGATAGCACCTGGATAACTTGCATATTTACCATCAGAAACATAAATAGTTGAGGCATTTATTAAAGAACCATTTAATTTAAACTCAACCTTATGCTTGTTCTGTACAACTGGAACGAAAACAACTGAGCTATCTGTAATAGAAACATCAGTAAGACCCTTTGAGTTATCTGATTTGTATACCCACTTAACAAAATCCTGTTTTATAGTATCCATGTCAGTTGGAATTCCCGGGTCATTTGCAAAGTCGCCATCATAGACTTTTGTTGTTGTAAATGTAGAACCGTTGATATTCTCAAACGTTACATTAAATTGGGCTTTCGGTGCAACAGGCGGATAAACACAGGAGAATACCATATCCTTATTTATTGTTACGCCTGTTGTAAAATCAGCAACGTTATTCTTGCTGTCTACCCAATAAGGCGTGCCATAACCTGTTCTTGATGACATAGAAGGTGGAGCTTTATAAACTGTACCCGCCTTGACAGACTTAGTATCTATCTGTTTACCACGAAGCGTTGAATCAGGGTCGCTTGCAGAGTAGATAAACTTTACACTGTATGTTTTTGAACTTGAAACTGTTGTCTTATCATAGAAAATATAAGTATATGTGTTTGAAGCGTCAAGGCTGTAATACTTTTCCTGCTGAGCTGTGCAACCTGCAGGAGCAGTGGTTGCCTGAGGATATTTGACATAATCAGGAGCTACAGAGAAATCTTTATAGTCACGAACTTTGTATGAATCTAAATCGTCTTCACTTATGTTAATATTTGTGAGATTTACTGCTGCGTCCTTTTTATACTTTGTTTTCGTAAAAGTATAGCTTCCGTTCTCATATGTTGGCTGATAGGCTGTAAGAGAAACGTCGAGAGTATACATTTCCTCAATTTTGCTGATACTTGCACCGATATCAAACTTATAATTGTCGTAAAAATCAATGCCTCTTGCAACAGCAGAATTATTAAAGTTTAAGCCCTCTGTATTTACATTACCTACATTGATGATACAGCCTTTTGCACCCATTCTCTTTGCAGCTGTATCCGTGTCGCTGCCTGAATAGTTTTTCAGACTATAGCCACGAAGATTATTATTGTCAATTACGATACAGTTTGAATAGGTCACACCGCTTGCACCGATAGTACCAGAGGTTGAAACATCAGGCACACCAATATAATCTTTAAGCACAAGAACATTGGTCGAATATCTAAGCTCATCATCAAGATAGTCTATAAGACCTGAACCTATGATATTGCTTTCCATTGTTGCATCAGCGTCATGATAAACGTTATTTGCAGGTTTGATCATATTAAGGATAGCTCCGAGGATCACGCCGAAAATCGTTACCACAACGATAAGCTCAACAAGGGTAAAACCCTTGCGGTTTTTATTCATTTTCAAGATCCTCCCTCCTTATGGTGTTGCCATTGCTGCGTCATAGTCAGCCTGATTTTTGTAGTCAGAACCACCCATATAATGGATAACTACATAACCTGTAGCTTTACCTGACGCATCTTTTTCAAGATAATGGTCAAAGGTCGCAGCTGTGATCTTAAATGCAGCTGCATCGGCTGTTGGAGTGCTGCTGTAAAGATCAGATGACTGTGAGAAGCCGAAATAATCGCTTCCTGTTACGCCTGAAAGCACAACGCCAAACTGCTGATTTCCACCGTCGCCGATAGGGATAAGAAGAGAATTTCCTGATGAGTTATTATTTACATCAAAGAACTTTCCGCCTGTAAGCTCAGGCGTAAGAGCATAGAAATCCATATCTGCCCCTGAATTGTTATAAAACTTTACCCAGTAAACGCTCTTTTCAGGATTAGGTGTAATGTTTACGTCCTTACCTTGAAGAAATTTAAGCTGATAGCCTGCATCCTCATCAATATTATTAAGCTTTGCTTTAAAGCCATAGGCTGTAGTATTGAACTTTATGCCGCTTCCAAAGTCTGCCTCAAGGGCAAACTCATTTGTAGTTTTGCCGCTTGAAGAGAACTTGTTTACCTTCAGCTCGTTCATATTGACGGTCTTGTTATCATTATACTGCTCGGCATTTACTGCCTGAGTATACATTTCATTGTTGCGGTAGTAGTTTTCAAGATTCTGTTTTTTTGCCGCAACAGCAACTGTAACAAGCATAGCTGACATACCTGACAAAAGTGCCATTGCTATGATGACCTCTACAAGAGTCATACCCTTTTTATTTTTGCTGTTCTTTTTCATGAGTATACTCCTTTCAATTAATAGTGATCATATCTGTCAAGAGTATATCCGAATGCTGAATCGTCCTTGCCGCCCTTCGCATTCTGCATTACAGAAGTAGTTGAAGGCTTAGTGTATACATAGAACGCTGTATTGGCGTTACCAAAGCTGTTTGCGATAACTACACCGACTGCACAGCACTGAACGGTCATTTTTCCGCCTGCTGAGTCTGTAACATTAAGTCCACTAAGACCACTTGTTGCTATATTAACCATTGCTTCTGGTGAGTAGAATGAACCCTGGAAGAAACTGTTGTTTGTGGCGCTAAGCGTTGTGTTCTCAGCAAATAAGAAAATGATACTGCTGTTTGATGGTCTGTAAGAGCCTGCAACGTCCACTGATGTTGGATTAAGGATGAAGCTGCTCTGTGGAGCACCAGGATTACCCTTAGTATTTTTTAGTGTATCAGAGTTATACATACGAACATAAGTGTCATAATCAAATATTTTCAAGCCACTAAAGTTATAGTTACATGCGCTTGAACCCGAATGCTTGGACTTGCCTGTTACTGAGTCGATACCATTAAGTGTAATAGCACTGCCTGAGTCTGAAACAAAATAGCAGTTGTATTTTCTGTCACCTGTAGTTGTATCAATTATAGTTGAACGATTTCTGACAACTATAGTTGGAGACCAGCTTGAATCAAGACTAAGACCATTTTGAAGTCTTATAACAATATCGCCTGAAGAATCAGAAACATCAACGAGGATCCTTGAACCATTGCCATAATCATTGAACGAAAGATCAGATGCCCATGTACAGCTTGATGTTATTCTCAATTTGTAGCGGCTTGTAACTGGAGTCTTAGCTCCTGTTCCTGTAAGGTCTATTGGCTCAGTAAGCGTGTAGTCAACATTATTCCAATAGCTTGGATCGCTTGCAAAGGTATTGAAAGTTTTAGTGTTTTTGCCATTATAGAAAGCCTGATATTCATCAGAGATCGTTGTCACATTAGTATCACTGCTCATGAAGAAATCTTCCGGATAATATACATAGGCATCAGCAGATACAGGTATCTGTGGCTTTGCGTCACGACCTGCTTTGCTAAGAACAGCTCCTTCATGAATATTTGAAGCCTGGCAGACAATCTTATCTTTACCCGTGATAGTGCCGGTAACATAAACAGAGCCTGTTACCTTAAGTGACTTTGTGACATTAAGATCACCCTCGACATAGAGAGAGCCATTGATCGTCTGACCAGCTGCACCAAATGTTGCATCGCCATTATAAGCACCTGCGCCCTTATAAACGTAGAAGTTACCATACTGTGTATAGTCATTTCCGCCAATGTTAGCTTCACAACAGAACAAATCGACATCAAAACCTGAAGAACCAACGTCCATATGGTTTGAAGTAGAGAGCTTCTGACCGATATTAACATAGTTATATCCGTCTGCTCTTGCCATTGTGGAGTTAATGTGGAATTCATTTGAAACATCAAGGTTTTCAGAAATTGTAACAGTTGAACCCTGCTTTTCATCTACAAGACTAGGCTTGAGCATGATAAGAGGCTGAGTTGAAACCTCCAAAGAACCATACATAAGATAAGAACCATAGATACTGGTATTGTTTGTAAATCTATAAATCTTACCAGTGGTATTATTGATACCAGCCATATCACCGATAACGTTAAGGTTATCGTAACCTGCGCCGCCGTTACCAACAAGCTCGATAGTATTTGTATACTCGGCAGGCTTTGTAACTGAGTGCGTGGAAATATGAGCTGCTACCTTCTCAGTTTTTCCCAGATAAGTAGTTTCACAGGTAACAACGATATTTGCAACACTTGTACCCTCCTGTGCTACAGTTATCTTTGTGGTACCGATATTATCGCTTTTACCGTCACCGCCGTTGTAACTTACAGTAGTAGTAGTACCCTTACCGCTGTTAGCGCTTGCAAGTTTTTTAAGGTTATCCATAACCTGTTTCTGCTTAGCCTTTGCAGTAGGGTCATTGGTAGGATAAGTATCAGTTTGTATCTGATTAATAAAGCTTTCAAGAGTAGATGAAGCTGTCAGATAAGCCTGTTTGCTCTTATAGTTATCATTTGTTTTTGTCCTGTTTACCGAAACAAAAGAAACAGTTGCAGTCAAAAGTATTGACAGCATGAGCATGACAGCAACCGCTGTGAAAAGCACGACTCCGTGTTTGTTTCTTTGTTTCCTCTTCGGAGTATTCTTCATATTAACCACCTTTCTTAGTTTTATTATCACTTATGCTATACTTTTTTCATTTTACACAAGTTGATTACTTATATAAAATTTTTAATCATTATATAGCACTAATTGGCAGGACAAGAAATATTCCTTATCCTACCAAATAGTTTTCTCTTAGCTGGCAGAAGGATCAGCAAGCTTCTTCAGAACGTACATATTCAGTGTCATAGAGCCTGAGATCTCGCTCTCGTTGACATTTTCAATGCTAACATTCTCGATCACCATGCTCTTTTCGTTGTTTGTTGTCAGGTTGTCAGCAAAATTCTTGAAACCTGAAAGCGAGCTTTTGAACTGAATGTCAAGGCTATAGTAACCTATTGTCTGTGCAGCTGTTTCATTGGTATCAGCTGCATTTGCGTCTGTGTTTGCGTCTGAAGCTGATGAATCAGTTTTGCTTGCATTATTGTATTCATCTACCTTAGTGTCAAAATCAGTAGCTGTTGCTGTTGACTCATAAGCAAAAGGCGAAAGAACTGTGCTGCCGTATGATGAAATAGTCATATTGGAGTTTTTGATCTTTACATCATCAACATTAAAAAGCTCACGAACCTTATCAGTAGCCTTGTATGCTACCTGATAATCATAGAAGTTAGCTGCAACCTGTGAGGTGCTTGTATAAAGTGTCTGAATCTCAGCGGCAAGGTTCTTATCCTTGTCTACCTGATCTTCAAGCTCGCTGAGCTGTACCTTTGCTGATTCCAGATCACTACTTGCCTGACTACACTCATCAATGGCAGGCTTAATAAAAAGCATAAAACCTGCAACAATTATAAGCAGTACGAATACTACTATCAAAATCATTTTATCACGATAATTCAACTTCATAATTATTCACCCTCGCCCTCTTCTTTAAGATAAAGTGTCAGCGAATCAAGCGTTACGCCTGAGCTGCCTTCTTCACCGATCGAATATCCGTTGTATCCTACATCTTCCTGGAAGAGTCCTGTACCTACAAGGGCATCGATTGCTGTTTTTACATCTGACTGATCATCAAGCTCAACCTTAGTAAGTGTTACTGTACCAGCTTCAAGGTTATATGTAAAGCCTTCATACTTGAAAGAACCAAGCGCTTCCTTGATGTCGTCAAACATCTCACTTGACACGACCGGAAGTGTTTCAAGAGCTGCATTTGCTGATGTAACATAGTTTGAATAATCCTGCATGATCTTCATCTTATTGTGAAGTATCTGGTTCTGGGCGATCTTCTCATTGCAAACAGCTATCTTATCATTAGTCTTGTCTATATCTTTCTCAATAGAACTCTTCCTGAGATTAATAACAAGTGTTGCACCTGCGATAAGCACTGCGGCTGCCACAGCGAAGATACCGCCTGTCATGAGCAGCGAACCCATTCCGCTGTTGCCGCCCTTACCTGTGGACTGATCGACTTCGAGGAGGTTGATCTTCTCTGTTGCCTTGTTTCTCTTATAGAGAGCACCGATAGCATTAGCGAATACTGTAAACTCGAAGTTCTCGAAACCTGTGATCTGAGCAGGCACACCGAGAACGGAAGCCTTTATATCAAGACCGTCAAGAGCGTCAACGAGTTTGATGTAGTCCTCGATAAAGCCGTAGAGAATAACATTTTCAAGTCCTGAACCGCCTCTTGCCTTATTGAACTGCTCCATTCTGAAGATGTTCTCGTTAAGAGCTTCAGTGATATAATCGTCAGAATCATAATCTTCTTCTGAGATAGGAACGTATCTGGCGAATGCCATCTGTCCATTCTCAAAAAGAGTAAGACCAAGGAAGTTCTTATCGATCTGGCAAACCAACAGAGGCATTTTCTCCATGTTGGACTTGTCAGCAAGAACGATTCTTGCGATAGAGTTACATCCGATGTTAACAGATCTGAGGTTCATGCCCATAATGTTATAAAGCTTTCTGTAGCTTTCAACTATCGTACTAGGGCAAGCTGTTGCAAGTACCTTCACTGCACCAGGATTATCCTCACCTGCTTCACCTACTACTGTATATGAGATAGAATACTCATCTGTGATACCCATTTCCTGGCTCATATGGTTCTGTACCATAAGCAGGAACTCATTACCCTTTGCCTTTGGAACTACAAGCTCCTTGAATACGATGTTGCTCGATGAAAAAGTAACGATAGCGTCCTTATCCATCATATCCTCAGCCTTGATCTGAGTGAGCAGTAACTCAGACAGACCTGAAAGGTTGATGACCTCACCATTAAGGATCATATCCTCAGGAACGTCTACCTGCAAAGATCTCTCGATCCTTATCTTGTTAGAGGAGTTATCACCTTTAACAATGTTGATTTGTCTATCAGAAATATCAAATGATAGCATTTATTCCTTCACCTCTTAAATTATTTTTCAAAACAAATATCTTCCCTCTCCGTTTTAAAGGAGAGGAGATATTTAAAATTAACGAACATAAAATGCAGACCCTTAGTTTTCCAGACCTGACAATGAACCGTAGAGCAGTGGGAAGATACCCGCAAGGCAAAGACCGATCGCAACACCCATGAACACGATGAGCAATGGTTCCATAAGTCCTACAAGTCTTGTAACGGCTGCGTCTGCTTCTTCCTCATAGTAGTCAGCAGTTTTCTCAAGGATCTCATCGAGAGCACCTGATTCCTCACCGACATAGATGATGGAAGTAAACATTCCTTCAAATATCTCTGTTTTTGCAAGTGACGCTGAAAGCGGTGCGCCCTGCTTAACTTCATCAACTACCTGAATGAACATCTTATCAACATAAGCATTTCCAAGTATTCTTGACGAACGTTCAAGACACTCTACCATTGGGATACCGCTTGAATAAAGTGATGAAAGAGTTCTTGCGAAACGACCCTCGTAGATCTTTACCATAAGCTTTCCGGCGGCAGGCATCTTTATCTTTATGTAGTCAAATTTAAGTCTGACTGACGGTACTTTCAAGGCGTATATCCAACCGAATATCAAAACAACGACCACGATAAGAATGATATACCATTTTGCCTTGAAAAAGTCACTGAATGAGAAGAGAGCCTTAGAAAGTGCAGGCATCTGATCCTCTGGCATAAGACCTGCAAATATAGGCATGATGAACGTAAACATACCGATTACCATGACGATACAAAGAACGCCAAGTATGATAGGATAAGTCATCGCACTCTTTACCTTATTGTTCAACTTGTTTGAGTTTGCATAGTAATCGCTCAGACGCTGCATTGTCATATCGAGCGTACCTGAGGTCTCACCTGCGTCTACCATTGAGATGAAAAAGTCCGGAAAGCTTCCTCTTCTTGTATCGAGGGCCTCGGTAAAGCTCTGACCTTTCTGAACATCGTCATAAACGCTTCTCCAAACATCCTTTGCACCCTTATTCTCCTCTTCCTTATAGAGAATGTCGAGCGCTTTAACAATGGTAAGACCCGATGTCATCATTGCCGCAAGCTGACGGCAGCAGAAAGCAAGTTCCTTAGTATTGAACTTGTGCACAGATTGTTTGCCTGCACCGCCCAATGCTTCTGTATAACTTATACAGAAAAGACCTTGTTCGTGGATCTTGTCCAGTACTTCCTGTGCATCCTCAGCCTCATAGATACCCTTTATGGTTTTTCCCGAGGTATCCTTAGCAACATAGGAAAATTTCTTCATAATATGTAGATACACCTCCACTTATTTATACATTTTGTGCATTCATAACAAAAAACTTTAAAAATACACAAAACGCATTTTTATAATTATAACATTATTTTCATCTTTTCGCAAGTGATTGAGTGCTTTTTAAGCGTTAATTTGTTTACAAAATAATCTTCACAAATTTATCGAATTTGTACAAATAGAATAATTAAACTAACATTTTAAATAATATTTAACATTTAAAGCGAGTTCATACAGATTTCTGATAGTAAATACTCTTATTTATGTTCAAATAATACAATTTATACTTTATTATCTGTCTTGTCCGCACTAAAAGATTTCATACTTTTGAGAATGACAGGATGCTTATGAACATACACTTTATAGGCTATCAGATAGAAACAATAGGACGCTGCAAGAAGAAGTCCTATGCCGATGATCACGCTTACAAGGTAGTTCATGCCCACGCCTTCATTAAGCCATATACACGGATAATAAAGCACCTTATAGAAGATATCTCCCTTGCCCTCCTGACTGAATGAATCCCTGAATATTGCAGGAATAAAATACACTAGAAGCATAAGAAGATACACTATTGTAACATTGACCCAGCTCCAATTTTCATATGCGGCATGGCGTTTGCCGTCGTCATAAAAAAGTCTTAGGAAAAATATAAGCATGACCGCAAAGCCTATAAATGAGTCTACATTACTATTTGTCATAAAGCTTTTGAAAGCAGATGTGCTTGACGGAAAGACCGTAACCAGAGCCGGTATCAGCACAATGCCTGCAAAGGCTGAAAACAGTGTAAGAACGATCATTATCCCAATTCTCGACAGAATGTACTTTAAAAATTTTATTGCCTCCATAATTACCTCCATTTTACTCTTTTACTTATAAAGTCTTTATGCTTTACATCTCATCTTACACGATAAAGTTTTCAAACTTTACATCTTTCAATTATCTGACATAGTTTTATCAAAGAGTTTATCCACAAGCTCTCTTAGATATATATTTTCTGTACGCTCAAGTTTAGGGTCTGCGTTTCTGATAAGCTGTGCGGCTTCCTGTGCTTTTCTTAGTATATCCATATCCTGTGACATATCCGCTATCTTCAATGAAGGAAGGCCATGCTGTCTGCTTCCGAAAAAGTCACCGGGACCTCTGAGTTTAAGATCTTCCTCAGATATCTTAAAGCCGTCGTTAGTCTTGCCCAAAATTTTAAGCCTTTTCACGCTTTCCTCATTCACGTTGTCTGTAATGAGGATACAACTTGATTTATATTTACCTCTTCCCACACGACCACGAAGCTGGTGAAGCTGGGAAAGACCAAATCTGTCAGCATTTTCTATTACCATTATTGCCGCATTAGGCACGTCAACTCCTACCTCCACAACTGTTGTGGAAACGAGCAGGTCTATTTTATGCTCCTTGAAGTCGTTCATGACCTGTTCTTTCTGAGCACCGCTCATTCTGCCGTGAAGAAGTCCCACAGTGTAATCTTTAAACGTGCCCTGAGAAAGCTTTTTAGCATAGGTCTTAACATCCTGCAAGTCCATATCACTTTCCTCTATCATTGGACAGACTATATAACCCTGTCTGCCCTCGTCAAGATATTTTTTAACATAGTTAAAAGCACGCTCGCGAAGCTTTCCTGTAACGGCATATGTTTCAACGGGCTGTCTGCCCTTAGGAAGCTCTTTCAATACAGAAATATCAAGGTCGCCGTATATCATAAGGGCAAGAGTTCTAGGGATAGGGGTGGCTGACATAACAAGCTTATGGGGATTTTCACCCTTTGAAGCAAGTGCCGCACGCTGTTCAACGCCAAAGCGGTGCTGCTCGTCTGTTATGACAAGGGCAAGCTTTTTGAACTTCGTTGTCTGCTGAACAAGAGCGTGTGTTCCCACCGCAACGGCATATTCACCGTTTTCAAGCCCCTCTTTCACAAGCTTTTTCTGTTTTGCGGTCATAGAGCCTGTGAGCAGTGCCACCTTTACGCCAAGCGGTTCAAGGAAGCCTTTCAAGGTTTCATAATGCTGTTCTGCAAGTATCTCAGTAGGCGCCATAAGTGCGCTCTGGCAGCCATTTTCATACACAAAATATGCCGCTCCTGCCGCAACTGCGGTCTTGCCAGAGCCAACGTCGCCCTGAACGAGTCTGTTCATAGGCTGTTCTTTCTGCATATCTCTGATACAATCCTCTATAGCGGTTTGCTGGCTGTTTGTAAGGATAAAAGGCAGAGCGTTATAAAAGCTGTCCATATCCTGCGTTTTCAGCACAAAGCCGCTTTTTTCACGGCTTCGGCTTTTCATAAGCTGCATACCAAGCTGCAAAACAAGAAGCTCGTCAAAGACAAGGCGATTTTTCGCAAGTTCGCAGGTGTGCATATCTTTTGGAAAATGTATATTCTCCAAAGCATATTCAAGAGAACAGAAATTATACCTTTGCATTATGCTTTTTGGCAGCGGCTCATAGATATTCTTATTAAAAACATTCAGGGCGAGCCTTACTGTTTTTCTGAGCATTTGCTGACTAAGACCCTCTGTGAGGTGATAGACAGGCTGGACTTTATCTTCCGTATCGGCAGAAAGTATCACAGGAGAATTTATCTCTTTTCGCACAAGGTTTCCTGTTATCCTGCCGCAGAGGTAATACTCTTTATCCACTTCAAGCTGTTTATACATATACTCGCTGTTATAGATAACTATTACAAGGTCGGTGACGTCATCGGTAAAAATGACTTTGTACACTGACAGACCCTTTCTGATACGGGCTTCAGGGAGCTTTTTAACTACTCTGCCCTTTACTATGCAAGGCTCGTTAATTGGTGCGTCGGCTATGGGGACAGGCGAGGTATAGTCAATATAGCTTCTTGGATAATGACAAAGCAGGTCATATACTGTCTTTACGCCTAATTTCTCATAACATTCGGCACGCTTTTCCCCGACGCCTTTTAGATACTCTATTGGTTTCTCAAGATCTTTTAACAAACCCTCACCACCTGTCAGCTTTTACTCCACTTAATACGATTATATCATACATCACATAAAAGGTCAATGACTTTTATTCAAATCATACATATTTACGCCATTTTCCCTGCACGTTTTGCATTTTTGCACAAAAAAAGAACAGATGAAAAAAATCATCTGTCCTTGATAAAAACTATATGTTATTATATTTTCTCGCCAAACTCAGAATACTCGATAGAAGCTCTGATGAAATCTCTGAACAGAGGGTGCGCTCTGTTTGGTCTTGACTTGAACTCTGGGTGGAACTGAACACCAACGAACCATGGGTGTACATTCTTTGGAAGCTCTACTATCTCAACAAGCTTTTCGTCAGGTGAAAGGCCTGCAAGCATAAGACCCTTATCTTCAAGAAGCTTTCTGTATTCATTATTGAACTCCCAACGGTGACGATGACGCTCACGGATAAGATTCTGTGGTGCTGAATAGATCTCAGCACATCTTGAATTGTCTGCAAGCTTGCATGGATAAAGGCCAAGTCGCATCGTGCCGCCCTTTTCTGTGATATCCTTCTGTGAATCCATGATATCTATAACAGGATATGGAGTGTCACCAAACTCGGAAGAATTTGCCCCTTCCAGTCCTGCAACGTGTCTTGCGAACTCAACAACAGACATCTGCATACCGAGGCAGATACCGAACATTGGTATCTTATGTTCTCTTGCATATTTGATAGCTTCGATCATGCCCTCGATTCCTCTGTCACCAAAACCGCCCGGTACGATTATGCCGTCGCAGCCGTGGAGCATTTCAGCTACAGTGTTCTCATTGAGATTTTCAGACTGTATCCACTTGATATCAACTTCTGCGCTGTTCTCAAAACCGCCGTGACGGAGAGCTTCTGCTACGGAAAGATAAGCGTCCTCAAGCTCAACATACTTGCCAACAAGACCGATAGTTACTTTCTTGTTACAGCTATGAACTCTGCCTATCATTTCCTGCCACTCTTTAAGGTCTGGCTGTCTGCACTCAAGCTTAAGATGATGACAAACAACATCTGCAAGGCCCTCTTTTTCAAGCCAGAGAGGCACTTCATAAAGTGATGGCGCTGTAAGATTCTGTATAACGTCCTCTGCTCTTACGTTGCAGAAAAGACCTATCTTCTGCTTCATATCCTCAGGTATCTCCATTTCAGAACGAAGAACAAGGATATTAGGCTGAATACCGATAGAAAGCAGTTCCTTTACGGAATGCTGTGTAGGCTTTGATTTAAGCTCCTTTGAGCCTGAGATATAAGGCAGCAGGCACACATGTATAAATACGGAATTTTCTCTTCCAAGCTCGATAGAAGCCTGTCTGATAGCCTCGAGGAATGGTGTGGACTCGATATCGCCAACTGTTCCGCCGATCTCTGTGATAACTATATCTGTGTCAGTTGATTTGCCTACTCTGTAAAGACGATCCTTTATCTCGTTGGTGATATGAGGAACGACCTGAACTGTGCCGCCAAGATAATCTCCTCTTCTCTCCTTATTAAGAACTGTCCAGTATATCTTACCTGTGGTGACATTTGAATTGATAGAAAGATTTTCGTCGATAAATCTCTCATAGTGACCAAGATCAAGGTCAGTTTCCGCACCATCGTCAGTTACGAAAACCTCACCATGCTGATAAGGTGACATTGTGCCTGGATCGACATTTATATACGGGTCAAATTTCTGAATGGTAACGCTGTAGCCCCTTGCTTTTAACAATCTTCCCAGTGACGCAGCGGTTATGCCCTTTCCAAGACCTGATACTACACCGCCTGTTACAAAGACATATTTTGTAGGCATATCATTTCTCCTCCATATATCAAAAATAAAACACAAAAAAATCAGGTGAGATCATGTGGACACAACTCACCTTTTCGCTCTTACTAATATCATAACAAATTTTTATACAAAAGGCAAGTGTTTTTTCTATTTTTCTCTGAATTTTTTATAAATTATCAAATAGCTTCAATAATCTCTTGTAAAATTGTTGTAAATTAAAGCGGTTTTATTTGATTTTATAAAAATAGAGGTAATTTTAAAGTCAAATTCGTACGAAATTTATGTTGTAATTTGAGGTAAAATAGTATATACTATTATTGTATTATGCTTAAACGAGCTATAGACTTCCGGCTTGCTGACTTTAATCGGAAACGAGGTTTATTTTATGGACAACGACAACAAGAACACCTCCAACACTCAGGGAGATAAGGATTTACAGTCGCTAATATCCAATGCAATAGAAAACAGAAAGATACTTGATGCTTCAAACTCAAACGGACCTACAGGGGTCATACCTATCCCCTCAAAGGAACAGCAGAAAGCTGATCCGATACATGAGTCTGATCCAAAGCAGGATAAGACGCCAAAAAAGAAAAAAGGCTGGAGCAAGAAGAAAAAGACGGGTATTGCTCTTGGAATAATATTTGTAGTATTCGTTATTATAATTGCCATTATCGTAGGTTTGTTTTTCCACTACACAGGAATGCTTGACAGAACTAAAGACACTAAGATAAATTCAGGCAGAGCGCCTATAAATTCCAGCGAGCTTACAAGTGAAGCGGATACATTTGACGCAAAGGAAAAAGAGGACGAGCTTAAGGCTCAGCTACAAAAGCAGTCCTCCAAGATATCCAGCGAGGACGTAACGAACATTCTGCTCATTGGCGAGGATATCCGTGATACAGAAGAGGAGAGCCGTGGAAATACTGATGTTATGATGATAATTTCCATAAACACCAAGAACAAGACTATTACAATGACCTCCCTTATGCGTGATATGTACATTTACATGGCGCAGTTTGACGAGGGCAACAGGCTCAACAGCGCTTACTGGCACGGTGGCTGTGAGTATCTTGAACAGTGTATTGAGGATTATTTCGGTATCCAGATAGACAGATACGCAAGAGTGAATTTCTACTCGTTTATAGATATAGTTGAAACTGTAGGTGGTATCGACATGGAAGTGTCAAAGGCTGAAGCCGAGGGCATGAAGAAGCCGATGGCTGAACAGAACAAATACCTTAAAAATAAGAAAGGCACTGACTATATAAGCGACGACATATTTGCGGGCAAGAGTGATGAGGATAAGGTAAAGCTTCATCTTAACGGAAATCAGGCACTTGCGTTTGCAAGGCTTAGATATGTAGGAAATTCCGACTATGAGCGTACCGAGCGTCAAAGACGTGTTATCTCAGAGATCATAACCGAATCCAAGAAGCTCAGTCTTGTTCAGCTTGACAAGCTTCTGAACAAAGTCCTTCCTGAGATAAACACAGACCTTACTGATGGTGAGATCGCAAATCTGCTCCTCAATGCTTTTGACTATATGAAATATGATATCCAGCAGCTTAGAATACCTGCTGACGGCTATTTCACAAACGAAGTCATCTATAGCATGGACGTGCTTAATCCGGACTTTGCCGCAAACTCTGCGTTCATTCAATATATAGTTTACGGTAGTTGTAAAAACATTGACGAAGCTATCAAGCAGTATCAGGAAGAAAATGCTTACAACTACAGCTATGACACTGGGTATTACGGCTACTAACTGAATAATTGATATCCGCTTTCCTTTGGGGAGGGCGGATATTTTTTTGCTTCGTGCAAAAAATATAAAAAAACGGTTGACAAATACCCATAAAGGGTATATAATATATATGCAGCAAAAGATACCCCATAAGGGTATTCGATATAGTAAGGAGGCAAAAAAACATGGACAACAGAAATGATAAAGAACTGTCATGCGGCTGCTGTGATACTTGCAGGCACAAGCACACTCCCCGTGATGATAAGGAAATAAAACAGCTAAAGAATAGGCTAAGCAGAGTTTCGGGACAAATAAACGGCATTATCAAAATGCTTGACGATAACCGCTACTGCGGAGATATACTCATTCAGGTTGCAGCGGTTGAAAGTGCAATGCAAAGCTTCGGCTATCTTATTTTGCAGGAACATATGAAGACCTGTATGACAGAGGAGATACAAAGCGGCAACACTGAAGTTGTCGATGAAGTATTAGAGCTTATGAAAAAGCTTAAATAGAAAGGCAAATATCTATGAAAAAGTTAAAATTCAATGTAACTGGCATGAGTTGTGCAGCGTGTCAGACTCATGTGGAAAAGGCTGTGAGTAAGGTCAATGGCGTGATGGACGTAAACGTGAACTTGCTTGCAAACAAAATGACGGTGGATCTTGACGAGGGCGTAACTAACGCTCAGGCGGTCATAAATGCTGTTGAAAGTGCAGGATATGGAGCAAGCGAGATAGGCGACAAAGAAAACAAAACTGCATCACCTGTTGCGGCGGCTCAGGACGAAAGTAAAAAGATGAAGAAACGCCTATGGTGGTCGGTGGGATTTTTGATACCGCTGTTCTATATTTGCATGGGACACATGGCGAACATACCTATCCCCCCTATTTTTGCAGGGCACAAAAACATGATGATATACGCACTCACTCAGCTTTTGCTCACAGTGCCTATCATTGCAATAAACTTTCACTATTTTTCAAATGGCTTCAAAAATCTTATTCACCGCTCCCCTAACATGGACAGCCTTATAGCTCTTGGTGCGGCGGCTTCATTCATATACAGTGTTTACGGCACTTACAGAATGGCTTACTTTATGGGCAGTGGCGACCTTGGCTCGGCACATGAGTACATGATGAATCTATATTATGAGTCATGCGGCATGATACTCACACTTATCACTGTGGGAAAATATCTTGAGGCTCGCTCAAAAGATAAGACGGCTAATGCTGTAAACAAGCTTGTGAGCCTTGCGCCTAAGACAGCAGTTGTTATCCGTAACGGTGAGGAGGTGGAAGTTCCTGCGGAAAACGTAATGGTGGGAGATGTATTCCTGCTCAAAGCTGGCTGGTCTGTGCCATGTGACGGAGTTCTTATTGATGGAAACTGCACTGTTGACCAATCTGCACTCACAGGCGAGAGCATACCTGTAGACAAGGCAGTGGGTGACAGAGTTATGAGTGCAAGCGTATCGGCTGGTGGTTTTGCTAAGGTAAGGTGTGAGAAGCAAGCTAAAGACTCAACACTTTCACAGATAATCGCACTCGTTGAGGACGCTTCCGCTTCAAAAGCGCCTGTAGCAAGGCTTGCAGACAAGATAAGCGCTGTGTTCGTGCCTATAGTTATAACGATAGCTCTTATTTCACTGGTAGTATGGCTGCTGCTTGGCTATAGCTTCGCATTTGCTCTTAACATGGCAATATCAGTGCTTGTTATATCCTGCCCATGCTCATTGGGACTTGCAACGCCCACTGCAATAATGGTAGGAACAGGTAAAGCGGCACAGTTCGGTATCCTAATAAAATCCGCTGAAAGCCTTGAAACTGCTCACAGCATTGACACTGTTGTTCTTGACAAAACAGGAACTTGCACAGAAGGCAAGCCTGAGCTTATTTCAGCGCAAGCGTTTGGTGATTTTGATGTTTCAGAGCTTAAAAAGCTTTGTGGCTCGGCAGAAAGCGGTTCATCACACCCACTTGCAAAGGCTGTTACAGGTCACTGCAAGACAAATGGCATTGAACTCTCCCCTGCTGAAAGCTACACAGAAACAGCAGGCGGTGGTATATCGGCTGTTGTTGAGGGCAGAGACGTTCTTATCGGTAACAAGCGGCTTATGGACAACAGTGAAGTTGACATATCGATGGTTGAGGAGACGGCTCATGCTCACGCTGACAATGGTGAGATACCACTTTATGTAGCGATCGACAACAAGTTTGCAGGCATTCTGTTCATTGCAGACAAGATAAAAGAGACAAGTGCAGAGGCTATAGAGGGCTTCAAAAAGGCAGGCATTGAAACTGTAATGCTCACAGGGGACAACGAGAAAACAGCTAGAGCAATACAGAAAAAGCTTGGCATTTCACAGGTAAGATCACAGCTTATGCCTGAGGACAAGGCTACAATAATCAAAGAATTGCAGGAGCAGGGCAAAAAGGTAGCCATGATAGGCGACGGAATAAATGACGCACCTGCCCTTACAACGGCAGATGTTGGAATAGCTATCGGTGCAGGACAGGATATTGCTATCGAGTCGGCTGATATCGTGCTAATGAAAAGCGATCTGAATGATGCTGTTACGGCTGTCAAGCTCAGCAGGAGCGTTATGAAGAACATCAAGGAAAACCTTTTCTGGGCGCTTATTTACAACTCGCTTGGTATTCCACTGGCGGCAGGAGTATTCTACGGCTTGCTTGGCTGGAAGCTCAATCCTATGTTCGGTGCAGCGGCAATGAGTTTAAGCTCAGTTTGTGTTGTGACCAATGCGTTAAGGCTCAATCTTTTTAAAAGTGGCAGAGAAAACAAAGCCGCAAAGGCTGAAATAAATACTAAAACGGAGGACGGAAAAATGAAAAAGGTAATGAAGATCGACGGCATGATGTGTTCACACTGCACAGGCACAGTAACGAAGGTGCTTAATGCGATAGACGGCGTTACAGCAGATGTTTCCCTTGAGGACAAGTGCGCTTACATCACACTTGACAAGGACGTGGCTGACGAGGTGCTTTCTAAGGCGGTGACGGACGCAGGGTATAAGGTAAAGGGGATAAAATAACGCAGATATTTTATCTCACGCATAGTAATTGCGTATATGTAAAAACGGTGGAGAGTGTTTGTCATTCTCCACCGTTTTATTATTTACGCTATTCCGTCTTGTCATCGGTTTTCTCTGCCGTATCCTCCTGAATTATCGGCATTTCTACTATCGCCTTGAACATATCTCCGTCAATTTCGATATTGAAGATACCACCGCAGGCTTCTGTGAAGCTCTTTGATATGGATAATCCCAAACCGCTTCCGCCGTCTGTTCGTGACTTATCCCCTCGCACAAATCTTTCAAGTATCTCTTCCTCTGTGAAGTTTATCGGCGTTGCCGAAATGTTCTTCTCGGCAAATACTATTCTGTCCGCTTTTTTGTACACATCAAGGAATATCCTTGTGCCGTCCATAGAGTAATTCAGAGCGTTGTCAACAATGTTTTGGAACACTCTGTAAAGCTTGTCGCCATCGCCCATTACCATTGCGCTGTCGGCATTTATGTTTATCTTTACTATCTTGCCACTGTCAGCTATCTTGTCCTCTGCGTCTGCGATGCACTGATTTAACAGCATCACAAAATCAAGCTTTGTTAGGTTTACATCAACGCCGCTTGTGGCTTTTGCTATGCTGAAAACGTCAGACACAATGCCTTTGAGCTTCTGCGCCTTTTTATCAAGTATCTTCACATAGCTCGAAGCCTCATCGTCAAGATCCATTTTCTTAAGCAGGTCGATATAGCTGATAATGGAAGTCAGCGGCGTTTTCAGGTCGTGTGAAACGTTTGTCACAAGCTCTATTTTCAAAAGTTCAGACTGTATCTGCTGCTCCACAGACTCTCTCACCTTATCCTGAACTGAGTTGAGTTTTTCAGATTCAGCATACACAGGCGAAGTTTTTCTTATCTTGCCCTCATAAGGCTTTTCTTCTCCAAGGCTGTCTATCTGTTTGCTGAGCTTTGAAAGCTGTGAGAAGTCACGGATATCTAACACCATCAGTATCAAAGCCACAACAAGCAAGAATGGCTCAACATCTGCACTGGAATAATAAGCGGATTCCAAAAACAGTATAACGCCTATGGCTATCGTTCTTATGGATAGTTTCACTCCAAGCGGAAGTCCATGAAAATAGTGATACAGTGATGTTTCCTTATACTTGCGCCACAGGAACTTACATAATCTGCAAATAAGGCTTTCTTTGAATATGCTTCTTGTCTTTATCTTGCCAACAAACTCCATAAGCGAGCCGAAGCCTGCAAAATATGCCAATGCAAACAACGCTACAGCAAGGATATTTCTGAAAACGGAATTAGCCAAAGCATTGTCAAAAATATTTTTGGTAATGCTCACATAATAATTCCAGCAGGTGCCAAATACAAAAGCAAATGTAATAGCCAATACCATTAGGATAAGGTAAACTTCCGTTGGCACTTTTTTTAGAAAATTGCCTTGCTTCCAGCGTTCAACGCTCTCAGGCTCTGCATTATATGCACAGATCAGGAGCAGATAGCACACAAGCATAAATTCAATAACGCCAAAAACGATCACAAAAAGCTTTGCACGATACATATCATTCAAAGCCTCGGTGTATTCCTTTTCCATTGCCGTAAGCTTTTCAGCTTTCGGTGCAAAGAATACCGTTATACCTGAATCATCATTGTCTGTCGCTTTGTAATCAGGCAGGTCATAGAGGTTTTCACATTTTGCCCATGTGTTTCCGTAATCGTCCTCATAATAATATATGCCGTTGTCATAGTCATAGTATTCATTGCCGTCATCAGTGTCATAATCGTCACCAATTTCTTCATCTTCAAGCCTGTCGGAATATTTCAGACCGTTTTTCAAATCAAGACCTTTAATAACATTATATCTTGAGTCTACATTATAGAAAGCTATTGGATCATAATTGCCGTAATTGTAAAAATATCTGCCGTAGTTATCATAATAACTTCCTCCTACGGGCACAAGATTGTCGGCATAAAACTCTTCTGTCACGTTATCCTGATACTCCGCTGTATTGTAATAGTAGTCAACTATCTGTCCTGATGAAGTTCTGTCGCTCATGACCTCGTTATCACGGCGGAGTATATAGTTTTTGTGCGACGATTTAAAAGCTTTTATCTTATCCGTTTCGCTGTCATAATTTTCTATATCTTTTATATTTGACAGATATCTTGTTTCGCCATTTTGAGTAATCCCCACATAGTAATCAAACTGACTGTCTACAAGCCGTATACCGTCTTCTGTCTTTTTGTATTTATAGCGGTTGTAATCAAGATAATTCAGATAGTCATTGAGCAAGTGTCTAGACTGGGTGTAATTCCGATCCTCATCAACATATCTGAGATAAGCCGAAGCTGTAACGCACAGTTCCTCATACATTTCATTGGAAGCCAGCTTATAGCTTTCTGATTTAAGATAAGACTTACTGCTGCTGTCAGCATGGCTGTTAGCATAAAGCACCAAAGACAAGCAAAAGCCGCCTGCAATAACGCAGGCAAGCACAAATGCTATAATTCTCATCTTTTTAGCTGAGAATATCTTAAACCATTCTGCCTGCTCAAATTTTCTCGATTTTGTAGCCAATTCCCCACACCACCTTCAAGTATTTCGGCTCTCTAGGGTTTATTTCTATTTTCTCTCTGATGTGACGAATATGTACCATTACCGTATTTTCAACGGCATAAGCGTCCTCGTTCCACACTTTAGAATAAATCTCCTCGGCAGAAAATATCCTGCCTGCGTTTTTCATAAGAAGCTCAAGAATTTTAAGCTCCGTGGCGGTGAGCTTGACAGGTTCTCCGTCAACCTTTAAGCTTTTTGCCTTAGTGTCAAGCTCCAGACCGCCTATTTCTATAATATCCGTTTTGTTTGCCGTGTCGATAGCGCCAAGCTGCATATATCTTCTCAGGTTGCTTCTTACCCTTGCCACAAGCTCCATAGGGTTATAAGGCTTTGTTATGTAATCGTCAGCGCCCATTGAAAGCCCAAGCACCTTATCTGTATCCTCAGATTTAGCGGAAAGCACAAGTATAGGGATATTCTCTGTTGCCCTTATTTTCATCATTGTAGAAAGTCCGTCCAGCTTAGGCATCATGACGTCAATGAGTATAAGCTGTATGCTGTTCTCAGTGAGCTTCTCCAAAGCCTCAAGACCGTCATAGGCTTTTATTACCTTATAGCCCTCCATTTCAAGCAGCTTTGCGATAGCTCCCACTATATCTTTATCATCATCTACAACAAGGATTACAGGCTCCTTTATCTCCATATCGGCACGATCCTTTCTTTTACGTTTATTATTATAAGCCACATTCTTTAAAAACAGCTCAACATAATTCTTAATTAAATCTTAATGTACTCTCTGATTATATCACATTTTTTCTGACATTACAACAAAAAAAGACGGGCGAAATAAATTCCGTCCGTCTTTATATGGCAAGTTATATTACTTATTCTTTTCCAAATATGCGTGATACTGCTCGTTGAGAGTTTTAAGTTCTGAATCAACAGTACCCTTATACTGCTCTTTGAGCTGTGTCCACGTATACTGTGAGCCATTCTCATCTGTCTTCATAACTGAAGTATACAGATAAGGAATAACAGCTTCCTTAGTATCATTTGTTGCAGCGTCATTATCTGACAGAGTTGTAGAGATGCCATAACCAGGGTCAAATATCTTAGTGAACTTATCTGTAACAAGGTCAACGTAAGCTACGTTATACATATCTTCTGTCCAGTTAGGATTGTTTACAAAGAACTTCTCCTTCTCGATATCCTTATATGTATCCTGAGTATAAACTATCTTTGCACACTCGAGCCAGCACTTCATAGCGTCATTCTTTGTCGAACCCTTTACCCACATATACGCATTCATGTCGATAGTTGTATAAAGCGTATCAGAGTTAGGATCCTTTGGCATTGGAACTACGCCCCAATTGTCACCGTCCTTTGGTGAATGTGTACCAGTAGAAGCCCATGGACCCATTGCATAGAAGAGGATATTCTTCTTGAATGCGTCGCCTGCCTGTCCTACCCAATCAGGATAGTACATACCATTCTTTGCGATATCATAAAGCATATCAGATGCTCTTACAAAGTCAGCGTCGTTAAGATTTGAAACATACTCGTCCTTATCAGCGTCATATGTGATAAGAGTCTTGCCTGTTGACTGGAAGATAAATGGTGCGAACCAACCGTTTATGCCGTATCTCTCCTCGTCAGCAGCAGCACCCTCAACATATTCTGACATCATGTCATACCATGCGTTCCAATCCCACTCGCCGTTCTGATAAAGCTCATATGGATCATCAAGACCAGCAGCGTCTATCATAGACTTATCATATGTGATAACAGAACCTGGCAGGAAATTGATAGGTGCAACAAAGTGCTTGCCGTTGAGAGTGAACTGCTCTGCAACGTCCTTGACGTCGCTCCACATAGCACTATCGAAATCAACGATATCATCAACAGGCTGGAACATTTCCTTGATACAGTTTGCAGGGAATGTCATAGACTGCTCATACCAGAACATATCCGGTGGATCGTTAGACATAAGTCTTGCTGCGAGCTTATCGTACTTGTTCATTGATGATGTCTGAGAATACTTGATCTTACCGCCCTTTTCCTCAAAAAGAGTAAGGTCGGTTCTCTTTTCCGGCTCTTTCTTAGTTGGGTTTATGTCAAAATAAGAAAGCCACTCCAACTCCTTTTCCGAACCATCAGGGATAGTAGCAATATCGTCGGTGCTTGCTACCTTTACCTTATCAACATAAGAACTGCTTGAATCGCCGCCTGATGAGCTACCGCATGAAGCTACGCTCACTGCTGACAAGAGAGCCATTGCACCGGCAATAACACGCTTGGAATTTTTCATTATATATAACCTCCGTAACAGATCGTTTTCATTAGAAAACGTATCCTTGATTCTTACAAAGCTATTATATCACTTAATGTAATCGTTGTCAACAAAGTTACAATCACTGTTACATTCTTTTAAATACTTTTGGTGATTTCAACAAATAACCATTCATTTTTTTGGTGATTAAGCCTACAGCATAAAAAAAGCGGAAACAACATTCAGCCGTTTCCGCTTCATATAAAATACGATATCTACGCTCTTACTAGCTTATTGATTCGTTTTGCTCTGGAATACTTCGCCACATAACGCCTTGTATCCTTACTGATAACACCGCTGAGAGCAAGCAACGCTATAAGGTTTGGCAGTGCCATAAGTCCATTGAAGATATCAGCAATCGTCCAAACGGCAGAAACCGTCATATATGGTCCGATAAATACAGCGAGGATATAGAGATATCTGTAGACCATGACCACCTTCATGTTGCTGTTAAAAAGATATTCCATACACCTTTCACCGTAATAGTTCCAGCCAAGGATAGTTGTGAAAGCAAAGAACACAAGACAGACCATAAGAATAAATGCAGGTATCATTGACGGCAGGAACGAGAAGCCGTTCTGGAAAGCGTGATTTGTGACCTCAACACCCTCAAAAGGCTTGCCTGTTACTGGGTTGATAGCCTCGTAGCTTCCCATCATTACGATAGCAAGACCTGTCATAGTACATACAATGATAGTGTCGATAAATGTGCCACACATAGAAACAAGGCCTTGTCTTACCGGCTCTTTTGTCTGAGCGGCTGCGGCTGCGATAGGTGCCGAACCAAGACCTGACTCATTTGAGAAAATTCCTCTGGCAACACCCTTTTGTATAGCAATGAACATTGTAGGAAGAGATCCGCCTGCGACAGCCTTGAAGCTGAATGCCTGTTCAAAAATAAGGGCAACAGCATGAGGGAGCCTCTGAATGTTTATAACAATAAGTGAAAGACAAGCAACTATATAAACGACCGCCATAAAAGGCACAACTACCTGAGAAACACTTGAGATCCTCTTTATGCCTCCGATAATAACAAGTGCGGCAAAAATAGTTATCAAAAGTCCAGAGATTATAACAGCCCATGTATAGTCAGTACCAAAAATATTCACTGTATGTTCCTTTTTAGGATCAAAGAAAGCCTGAACTGCCGATGAGATACCATTCACCTGAGAGAAAGTACCGATACCAAAAAGGCCAACGCAAGCGCCAAAGAACGCAAATACCTTTGCAAGCCACTTCCACTTCTTACCCATGCCGTATTCTATGTAATAGAATGGTCCGCCGCAAACGTGTCCGTCAGCGTCCATACGTCGGTATTTGATAGCAAGAAAGCCCTCGGAAAATTTTGTTGCCATACCAAGGAGAGCAGCTATCCACATCCAGAGGAGCGCTCCAGGTCCGCCTGAAAGCACACCAATGGCTGTTGCAACACCGACGATATTTCCCGTACCTATGGTTGCGGAAAGTGCGGTGCATAGTGCTGCAAAGCTCGATATCTCGCCTTTGCCTCCATTTTCGTTCTGAAACATAAATTTCAAAGCCTTTGGCAGGTGGAATATCTGAAGAAGCCTTAGCCTAAAGGTGAGGAATATTCCCACAGCCATAATGAGTACGATAAGCGGTATGCCCCAGACATAGCCATCTATCGTTTCAAGTATTTTTGTAAATTTCTCCATGCCCTAAAAAATCCTTTCTTACAGAAAATAGGCAGTTTTTACGGAAAAACTGCCTTATTTCTCCCCTATCTATTTTTACGAAAGTAATTAGTCGCCTGTGGACTCTCTTAGAATTATCCTGTGGTCAACAGTATAATAATGATTATCCTTAGTAGTCTTATTCATGTTCTCAATAAGCTTTGCCACAACAAGCTCGCCCATTTTTGAGCAAGGCTGTTCAACCGTTGAAAGCGTAGGGATTATCCACTCACACATGGATATATTGTCAAATCCCATTATGGCGACATCTTTGCCCACATCAATGCCCATATCTATTGCCTTGTGCATTGCAGAGATAGCAAGCAAGTCTGACACAGCGAAAATCGCCGTAGGCTTCTCAGCAAGTGCATTGAAATATTCAAACGCTCTGCCTCCGCAGTCATAGTCATAGGACTCTTTATAGATATATTCATTCTTTATCTCTATGCCATATTCTTTTAATGCTCTTATATAGCCGTTCTCTCTTGCAGTGGAGGAAATAGCCGAAGAGTTCGTTCCGATAAAGCCTATCCTTTTATGACCCTTTTTGATAAGAGCAGCGACAGCGTCAAATGCAGCCTGTTCATCGTCAACAGCGACAGTAAGCACATTTGCGCCCTTCACGCCCTCACAGCACAGAGCAACGTTATAATTCTCTGCGAGCTTATTAAGTGAATCTGCGTCATACTGAGTGCCAAGAAGGATAACACCGTCAACAGTTCTGTTAAAAAGCATATTCATCTGCCTTGTTTCAGCGGTCGAGGTTGAATAGGAAACTGCAGTTATGATATCGTAACCAACTTGTCCTGCATAATCCTGCATACCCATGACTATCTTTGAATAAAGGGAATGTTCAGAGGTCGGCATAATTACAAGAATAACATTCGTTTCGCACTTTCTAAGATTTCTTCCCAGAAAATTCGGAGAATAGTTGAGCCTTGCAATAGTTTCATTGACTTTTTTTGTTGACTCATCTGATACGTTACAGCTTCCGTTGAGAACCCTTGACACTGTCGCCACTGAAACACCGGCTTCCTTGGCAACATCTTTTATTGTAATGCTCATAGATCTTATCCTTTCTGCGACAGCATACCGCTGAAATAGTCATACCATTATCAATTATAACATATTTTGAACAATTCTCCAATATACATTCCTAACAAAATTGTAAACGTTTTTTAGGTTAATTTAATTAAGAAGCAGACTAAATGCTTGAAAAAGGAACAGTGATATGCTATAATATCATAAACGAATGATTTTTGAAAGGAAAATACGCAATGCTCCATGGTTATTTTGATATACCCACATTTCACTATTTTGAAGAAAAAAACACCTGGTCTGGCAGCAATTACACCAATTTCAGCTACCGCATAGACCCTGTTCTCGGAGATGAAAAAGAGCTTTATGTCAGAGTATGGTATGGCACAAAGTGCGTCACGGAGGTAACAGACTTTGTGGCAGAATATCACGAAGAATACTCTGAAAAGGGTCTTGAAAACGTTCTGGCAGACCTGACGAAAGAATTTGAGAAATTCAAACTCATCAGAAAAGAGCTTTAGCAACAAAAAGGCGAACACGGTTTCTCTGCATTAGCAGGAACGAACTGTGTTCGCTTTTATTTTTGAATATCAATACCACTCGTTTTCCTGAGTATTATAAACGTCAGCAGAAGAATCCGTCTCCATCGGCGTTGTCATAGCGTCAGCCGCAGATGAAGAATCCTTATTGTTCACAGGCTTCTCAGGTGAGATAAGCTGCTCAGACATAAGTCTTTTGCCGCTTTCATCAACAAGACCAACATCAACAGCTGTCTGAACTATACCATCAGCAATAGCTTGTCCATACTCGGTAAGGTGTTCGTCAAAAAGCTTATTGTCGATATCCTCGGTTATAAATCCAAGCTCCACAAGACAGCTTGGCATAACAGTGTCGGCATTTATGTAGTAGTTTACACCGGAATTGCCAACGTAGCCATACTGTACTCCTCTATTTTCAGATATACCTACCTTTTCAAGACCATCAAGTATATTCTGTGCAAGCTTTGTGTCATATTCAGGCTCAGAATTATTTACCCAAACCTCAACGCCCGAAATATCACCGTCATAGCTGTTTCGGTGAAGTGAAACATACATATCAGCCTTGACGCTATTTGCCTTTGCACATCTTTCGTCAAGCTCAAGGAAAGAGTCATCATCTCTTATCATCACCACATTGACGCCGTATTTTTCAAGATATTTCTGCACCTCAAGTGCGACCTTTAAGTTATCGTCTTTTTCATATCTTTTTCCTGAGGCGTCAGTTGTGCCGCCGTCATAATCACCGTGACCTGCGTCAACACACACTGTAAAGTCCATATTTGAATACTTCGCAGGCTCGTATTTTTTATCCTCAGCAGAAGAAGCTTCCTCCTTCACAGCGACAGAAGATGTATTATTCAATACCTTGTTTGTTTTTTGCGTATCGTCTCCTTTGATCTTTGATACTACCAAGGCTGTCAGCTTTACCAGACCAGTCACAATGCCGATAAGTATTATCAATGCAATAATAATTCTGTTCCAGTATATTTTTTTCTTTTTCACCCTTCTGACAGGCTTTCGTCCGTAGATCTGTTCAAACTCCTCATCTGAAAGTGTATTCATTAGATCAAAGCTCCTGTAAAAAATTTATCCATTCTAATTATACCACACGCTCAACGTTAATTCAAGACTGTTTGTTACCATGTTGTAAGAATTTCGTTACTTTTAACGATTTTGCATATCACAAGGCTATTAATATACGCTATCTGCACAATAAAAAAGGGCAAGCAAAGACTGACACACAGCCTTTGCTTACCCCATTAAGCTCTTATTTTATTCCACCAATGTTCTCTCGTCACAATATTCGCAAACAAGCGTTGTGCCGTCGCCTTTGAACCAATGTGGCAGATACTTTTCGTGGTGAGTGATACAGTTAGGATTTGAACAATCAATGTGCTTATGCACTCTGCCCTTCATAAGCGGCTGCGAAGCACCATCGCCGTTTATAACTGTAAGTATGAGTGCCATTCTGATATACATACCGTATTTTGCCTGCTTGAAATACATTGCTCTCGGGTCGTCGTCCACATCGATAGCTATCTCGTCCACTCTTGGCAGAGGGTGAAGCACGATAAGGTCAGGCTTTCCCATTGAAAGCTTTCTTGTATCGAGTATGTAATTTCCGCTCTGAGCCAGATACTCCTCCTCAGAAGCAAAACGTTCTTTCTGTATTCTTGTCATATAAAGCACGTCAAGCTCACCGATAACCTCTTCAAGGTCGGTGACCTCCTTATACTCCATACCTGCTGCCTCAAGGATATCCTTTACATACACAGGCAAAGCAAGCTCAGAAGTTGAAACTAATATGAACTTATTGTTTGGAAAACATACCATTGCTTTAATAAGGGAATGGACTGTTCTGCCGTTTTTAAGGTCACCGCAGAAGCCTATGGTCAGGTTATCAAGTCTGCCCTTTTCCTCTCTAAGTGTAAGCAGGTCTGTAAGTGTCTGTGTTGGGTGGAGGTGTCCACCGTCGCCTGCGTTGATAACAGGGCAATCAGCAGTGAGTGCCGCAGCCTTTACCGAGCCAGCGGTAGGGTGACGCATTACCATGATATCGGCATAGCCGGAAACTATCTTTGTGGTATCCTTGATATTCTCTCCCTTTGCAACGGAAGAAGTGGCAGGATTGTCAAAGCCTATTATCGTTCCACCAAGACGTAGCATAGCGGTCTGGAAGGACATCTGCGTTCTTGTTGACGGCTCATAGAAAAGAGTACCCATTATCTTGCCCTTGCAAGCCTCGCTGTAGGCGGCAGGATCCTGAACTATCTTATGACCGAGGTCAAGAAGTTTCAGCCACCAAGATACGGGATAGTCATTAAGATCAATAAGATCAAGTCTGTTTTTTTGCTCACTCACATCAAACACCCTCTCAAATATTCAGACATACATTATGCCGCACATTCCTTGTACGGCATTTTCTTTATTATATCACACCTGCTCCATTTTTTCAAGTACATAGCCCATATTATTTGAGTAGGTCAAAATTTGTTTCATCTGCAAACTGATCGCAGTCATACATAAATAATATCTGGTCATATGCACTCGTATCTGCCACGTCAGAAAGGGTCTTGCCCTCCTCTTTGAGCTTGTCAGGGTCTACCAAGGTTATCTCGCTGTAGTGTGGGGTAAGAAACGGCACAAGGGTATTGGCATAGCTTCCTTTGATGATAAGAAGCTTTGGTGCGTCCTCTGCAGTTGTCTTGACCGTTGCCTTAGTAAAGTTGTCACCTTGCAGGAAGATAGCCGTTTTATCTGCTGTTTTCAGTGCAGATCTAAAATAAACAGATTTTGAGGTAAGCACCTGATCTCCTCTGTAAAGCTCCACAGAATCCACAGTGGTCTTATACTTTGAACGGAAGATGTTCACTCTGTCTGCGCCTATGCTGTTATAGCAAAGTTCACTGTAAAGTCCCCCATAATAAGAATTTGAAGTATATTCCTGATCGTAATTGGACAGAGCGACCGGCTCAAAGCCCAGCTCTTTTATGCCGTCTGCATAGGCAAAATACGCCCCGAAGGAAGTCCACTTTCTATCTGTACGATAGTAAACGTAATTATTTCTTGCAGAATACATAGGAAAAAACGTATCTATAGTGTCTATCCTGCTGTCTAGGTCATAATAGATATTATCTATCATTTCACGCTGGTCTGTGTTTGAAGTATAAGCAGGCAGCTTAGCAGAATAGATACCTGCGGCAGTCGGAGCTAACATAACATATACAGGTGTATCTGTGTTTTCTGAAAAATCATTTATCTGCGAGATATTTTTATCAAGCCTGTCCTTATCAAAATCTGTGATCTCTACAAGACGATCTTTAAGGATATAGATATTATCAAAATTTTTCTTACCAGTCATCACAAACATGGTCGTTCTGAGCGACTTCCAATTTGAGCTTAGAGGAAAATTACTGCTAACATAAGTCTGAACGTTTTGTCTTATATCTGAACTGTCTGCCTTTTCACTTTCAGATCCATGTCTGCCCATCACGAGAGTATATGCCGCAAACATTATGACTATTACAAAAAATGCGCTTACTGCGATATAATCAGCAGCCTTTTTCATTAATGTTCACTCCTCCCATTTTATCTCACAAACATATTCATAGACGAATTACCTCCGCCCACAAGAAACGCTGTACTGATAAGCAGAAATCCTATAGTGAGCATTGGCTCGATTATGTAAACTATATTAGTATTGAGCTGCATTATCCTGCGTTTGAGATATCTGCCGATACCTGTTGCAAAAAAGCCGCAGATAAGATACATCACAACTCCTGTTTTTATCACATACGATGCAAGAACATCTCCTGCAAAGCTTCCACCGCCGAGCATTGCGGCAACATATCCGCAGGCTGAAGGCAGGCTGTCTATCGCAAGAAACGGCAGACCTATAAGAAACAGAACATTCATCACCGCACATCTTACCCCTGTCGGCACAGCCGCAAGAATATTTTTCAAGAGATATTCTATGCCAAGCATAACACAAATAAACGCTGCCCACAGCATTGTGTGTCTGCCGTAGCCATACCAAACCGAGCCTGCAAGAACAGACAGTATCAATGCCCAAAGGCAAACGCTGTCTTTATTTCTACATATAGGTCTGTAGAAATAATCTCTCACCCAACTATAAAAGGTGCAGGCAAATCGTTTTATAAGCTCATTGAAGCCTGCTGACATAAACGGCAGATCAAAGTTATCAGGAAGTTCAAAGCCGAGCATTGAACCAATACCCTGTGCAATATGCGAATAAGCTCTAAGCTCATAGTAGAACGCAAAGGAGAAAGCTATTATCCCAAGCCATGCACAAGCGGCGGAGAGCGAATCTGCACTTACTCCCCTTATGTGCTGCCACATCTCGTACATAGGATCTGACAGAAAAAGCTTCTCAGCAAAGCCTATAAGCATAAGCTTTATGCCCTCTGCAAGCTTTCCAGAGGTTATGACAGGTTTTCTAAGCTGTTCGCTCATATCCGAAAATCTGAGTATCGGTCCACAGCTAAAGCATGGGAAAAAGCATATATATTGAGATACCAAAAGAAAATTCTTCTCAGGCTCTATTTCTTTCCTATAAATATCCATGCAGTAGGAAATGCCATGGAGAGTGAAAATGCCTGCTCCCCACACTGGGAAAAGCTTTAGCATTGCGCCTTTGCCTGTGAATATAGATGTCACGTCATAGCTGCTGTGACCGCTTCTTATGAATACAAGAAGCACTGCCATATTTACTACCACCGATAATATGAGCCATAGCCTTTTAAGTCCTTTTTTGTCTGCAAAGCGGTGGATAAGCCTGCCGCAAAAGTATGATACAACAGCACACACCGCCATTGGTATTATCTCCCAAATGGACACCCACAGACACAGCACAACTGTTCCAAGCAGGAACACGGCTTTTCTGAAACGCACCCCTGACAAAGCGTATACTCCCATAAAAACAGGAAGAAAGAAATATAAAAATTCAAGACTAACCAACGCTATTCTCCTTGTCTTTATTGTTTTCTGAGGTCAAATTCTCTATGAGTGCTTGCAAGCTTTCTTTATCGAGCATTGTGTTTACCACTTCAAGCAATGCGTTTGCAGTGAGCTTTTTGGGCAGCGACAGCTTTTCGCACACAAGCTGTCTGAGCCTGCTGCTGTCGGGTCTGCCGCTTAGACCTAGCTCATAAAAGTCAAGCTTGGTCATGAGTTCTCTGTCTGCGACCTTTTCGCCTATAATGCCTGCTTTTTCAAAGGCTTCCCTGATAATATCCGCAGGAACGCCCTCGACCCCTAACAAGCCCTCTTTTGACGGCTCTGTTTTGCGCTTTTCTTTGCCGAATATCTCAGGAACATACACGTTCACGATATCGCCTTTGGGGACGATACCCTTTATATGCCCTCTTATGCGAAAGCCTGCTGTGTCAGAGTCTGTAAGAATTGCTATTCCGCCATGCTGAGCATAGTATCTTATAAGCGCTGCCTTGTCAGGGTCTTTATAGATACGAAAGCCGTTAGTGACGATTATAACGCCGTCAACTATGGACGAAAGCTTTATCTTATCATATTTTCCCTCAACGATTATTGCCCTTGATATTTTAAGTTTTTCCATTTACTAACACCTTAACGCCATTGACCTTGCAAGCCCCTGCTCAAGGGTGAGCATATCTCCGTCTTTTCCCCGTGACCTTGTTTTGAGCATAAGGTCAGTTTCAGAAAGTATCTCAAGCGTTTTTCTTATACGCTCCGCCGAGATATTTCCGCACTCGGAATAGGCGTTTTTTACTGCAAACTCTCTGTTTTTCGCATAGGAAAAATCTTTAGCCACGTCTGCAACGCTCCTGCCAGAGGAACGTGCAAGCTTCGCCCTATAGATATCCGCAAGGGAAAAGCCGATTATTCCTATGATAGCATATGGTTCATAATTCTGCACATCGAGTTCACGCAAACGTGTGAAGACCATTGCCGCATTGCCTCTGAGGATATTTATTGCAAGAGAATATCCGTCCGACTCGATACGCCTGATACAAAGCAAGTCGATATCCTCTCTTGTTACCTCCCTGCCCTCTGCATAAGCCGAAAGCTTTTCAAGCTCCTTGCTGATAAATGCAGTGTCGCACAAACAGAGGTTTGCAAGATACTCTGCGTTGCTTTTTGTTATGGTACAGCCGCTTTTTGCAAGATAGGTGGATATAGACTTTCCAAGGTCGGAAGCCCTTTTGTATTCAAAGTTGCAGACAGTGCCGTGCTTTTCGCAGAAATCTGCAAAGCGCTTGTTTTTGTCTGTAAGATACTTTTTGTTCTTGAAAAGGTCAACTCCAGTGGCATAGATTATCACTGTGGTGGTTTCGCCAAGAGAGCCTAGGATCTTTTTCAGGTCGTCCAGATCGTCCTTAGTCACTGCGTCTATATTAAGGTCGTTTATAGTCACCACCACACGTTCAGCCATAAAAGGCAGAGCTTCGCAAGCGTCTGTAAGCATTGGAAAATCAAGATTTTTGCCGTCAAGCTTATGAAAGTTCATGACCTGAGCGTCAGCAGGGCAAAGCTTGTTCACAAGCCTTTTTGTAAAGCTTTCAAGTGCCGCTGTATCATGTCCGTAAAAATAATAAAGGCTGTCGATATCATTCTCTCTTATCGTTTTACCAAGAGCCGAAGCCGTAAGCAAAGCCATAGTCCGTCCTCCTTATCTGCGAATTTTTCATATCTATCATCAATGGGTATTCTTCATCTGTTGTGTCAAGGTTCCTGCCGTTTATGGTGACAGAACCTTTTTCTATAGTGACCACACAGCCCTCGGTGGTAATTTTATAGCCGTCCTCCAGTGCTTCTATCTTAACACCGTTCCAATCAAGCTGTGCGCCTGTCATGAACGGCAATTCGCTGTTATTATCAGGCTCACCATTTATATAAAATCTGTCAGGTCGTATAGTCATCTGCTCGTTATATTTCGTTATAGTGTAATACTGTTCGCTTTCTATAAATGCGCCTTTTAGCTCTTTTATGCCATAAAGCTCCAAAAAGCTTTCCATACCGCTGTTGAGCTTGCCCCTACTGCCGATATCGAAAACCATACCTTTTGTTTTATCATACAGCACAGCCTGCACTGCATTTCCTTTTGGCATTACAACTATCTTTACCGAGCCTCCAAAAGCAAGAGAAAAATTATACACTGCTGTCCAACATACAAGCATTAGAGCAGTGCAAAAAGCCCCAAGCTTTACTGACTTTCTCAGGAACATGACCGCCACAGGCACAAGGCAGGTAACGAGCATTACAAGACCAAGTGGTCTTACTCCACGAGGAAGATAGGCAAAGCTGAATTTTGAAAACAGCTCAGCAAGAAACAGAACGACTTTCAGAAGATACTTTACCACCGTCAGCACAGGATAGGCTATTATTGCCGCACCGCCTGTTACCGCAGTTATTACTGTCAGACCCAGAGCAAGGGTACAGACAGGCACCAGCAGGATATTTGATAGTGGTGCAACAAGAGATATCTCGCTGAAAAATATAAGCTGAACAGGCATTGTACAAAGAAGTATCGTCACCGCTGTGACTATTTCACACTCAATGTTGCCAAGAATATCCCTGCGCTTTACCATTGTCACCGCTTTCGGGCATACAACGCTTATAACAAACGCAGCTGTGAATGACAGCAGAAACGAGCAGTCCGCCGCCGCATAGGGCGAAAGAGTGAGTATTACAACAGCGCAAAGGCAGAGAGTATTTGCTGGGTCTGGTCTGCGGTAAAGGAGCGGTGCGGCAGTGACCAAGGTCAGCATAACAGCCGCCCTCACAACGGATACTGAAAATCCTGCAAAGACCGCAAACGCCCACATTGCCACAGTTTGGACGGCGAATATCACACGCTTATCCTTGCTTAGTTTCTGCATGAGCCAGCCTATCATGGCACTTATTATGACCACATGAGTTCCCGACACGGAAAATATATGACCTATGCCACTACGATAGACCGTGAGCTTCGTTTGCTTTGAAAGCTCAGTTTTATCTCCGCAGAGCATTGCAGCGGCAAAACCGCCCTCATCTCCGCCTATGATATCGTTTATCAACATGAACATCTTGTCACGATAGTGCATTATACTGCGTAAAATGGTGTTTCCGCCGCCTGTGACTTCTATGCTTTCAGCGGTCGAGCCTTGGAGAAAAACGCCTTTAGGCCGGTCATACTGCTCTGATTTGAAATTGATGCTGTCTTTTATCCTGCTGACCTTTACTGTCGCCACGATATTGTCATAGTAATCATATTCAATGTCATCTGCATAAAAGGTCAGCCTGCCTTTTATTCCCCCAATGGTACCATTGACACTTAGTCGACAGGTGTCAGAGCCTATATAGCTTATGTCGGTTATCTCGCCTTTAACTGTGACGGTCTTTCCGTCTAAAGCTGTCAGTTTATCATAGAAAATGTGAGTATAAGCGGTATTGACTCCCACCGCTATCAGGAACGAAACAAAGCAGAGAGCTATATGCTTTCGGTATCTCTTAAAAAGCGCAAAGGCTGTAATGGCTACACACGCTGACGCAAGTGCGAAAACTGCGTTGTTCCTGCCCCAGCCAATGGTACAGAGAAAAAGTCCTGCAAAATACGAAAAGCCGATATAACAGCTTTTTCTCACCACTGCCGCCGTCCCCCTTAAAACTAAGGGCGGATAAGAAATTTACCCGCCCGTTTGATTTCTTTAACCGGCTGGCCAAGCAAGTGGTCTGCCTGCAAGAAGATGAAAATGAATGTGGAAAACACTCTGTCCTGCCTGCTCGCCGCAGTTGGAAACAACTCTGAAGCCGTCCTTAAGGTCGAGGTCTTTGGCAAGCTTTGCGATAACTTCATAGATATGTGCGATAACTGCACTGTTTTCAGGTGTTATCTCGTCAAGCTTTGAAATATGCTGCTTAGGGATAACAAGATAATGAATCGGAGCTGTAGGAGCAATGTCCTCAAAAACGTATGTCAGCTCGTCCTCGTATATTTTCTTTGAAGGTATTTCCCCGGAAATAATTTTACAAAAAAGACAATCTTCCATTTATCTCTCCGCCTTTCAAAAAGGGGTAGGCTGCACAGCATTTTGCACAGCCTTTGCCCATATTATTTTACAAATTCGCCAACTATTTCGTTTACCTTGTCAAGTGCCTCGTCGATCTTGAATCTGTCGCCTATACCAGCCATAGCAGAATCAGGACGTCCGCCGCCCTTACCGCCTGTGAGTGCTGCTACCTTGCCTGCTATCTTGCCTGCGTGTGCACCCTTTGCAACAGCATTCTTGCCGCAAACTACAACAAGGTTTGCCTTTTCACCGTCAACGCCTGCAACAACTGCAACTGCGTCAGCTTCTCTTGCTTTAAGCTCATCGCCCATTTTTCTGAGCATATCAGGTCTTGTATTGGTGAGCATTGCAGTAACTACCTTAACGCCGTTTACCTCATATGGGTTATCGAACAGCGACTTTGTTTTGAGATTTGTTATCTCAGCCTGCAAAGCGTCTCTTTCCTTTTCAAGATCCTTGACTTCCTGCATGATAGTGTGGCATCTCTTTACGATGTCCAGTGGGTTTGCAAGCTTAAGGCTTTCAGCCGCCTGCTGGATAGTTGCTGCTCTTTCCTCAACGAGCTCCAGAACGCCTCTGCCTGTTACGGCTTCGATACGTCTTACGCCTGAAGCTACAGAGCTTTCGGAGATTATCTTGAACAGACCTATTCTTGAAGTATTGTCAAGATGTGTACCGCCGCAGAACTCGATAGAAGCTGTTTCGTCACCGTCACCCATTGTTACAACTCTTACAGTTTCGCCGTATTTCTCACCGAACAGAGCCATAGCACCAAGCTTCTGAGCTTCTGCGATAGGCATTTCTTCCATTTTTATATCAAGAGCTTCAAGGATATACTTGTTTACAAGTGCTTCGACCTTGAGCTTCTCCTCTGCTGTCATTGCGTTGAAGTGTGAGAAGTCAAATCTAAGTCTGTGAGCGTCAACGAGCTGACCTGCCTGATGAACGTGTTCACCGAGAACTTTTCTCAGTGCAGCCTGAAGCAGATGTGCGCAGCTATGATTTCTCATAACAGCATAACGTGTCTTTCTGTCAACAGTGAAGTGAGCCTTCTGACCTACAGCTATCTCGCCCTCTTCAACAACTGCCTTATGAGCGAACTTGCCTGCAACGACCTTCTGTGTGTCAACGACTCTGCACTTACCGCTTTCTGTAACGATAGTACCGATATCGCCCACCTGTCCGCCGCTCTCTGCATAGAATGGCGTCTGTGAAGATACGATATATACTTCATCGCCAGCCTTTGCGTTTTCGATAAGCTCATCATCAGTTGTGATGAATGATATCTCGCTGTCGCCCTCGAGCTTGTCATAGCCGATGAACTCTGTGTGGAAATCCTTGTCTATCTTATGGAAAACAGTTTCGTCTGCACCCATATACTTTGTTGCAGCATGAGCGTTCTTTGCTGTTTCTCTCTGCTTTGCATAGCACTCAGCAAAGCCCTCCTCATCACAGGTCATGCCCTTTTCTTCAAGGATCTCTCTTGTAAGGTCGATAGGGAAACCGTATGTGTCGGAAAGCTTAAAGCAGCTCTCACCGTCAAGCTCCGTCTTGCCGTCTTTCTGCATCTGTGCGATAAGATCGTCAAGTATCTTCATACCTCTGTCGATAGTGGCATTGAAGTTCTGCTCCTCAGTTGTGAGCACCTTTACAATATAGTCATACTTTTCTTCAAGCTCGTTATACTCACACTTGTTGCAGTCAACAACAGTTTTTACAAGGTCTTTGAGGAAAAGTCCGTTTATGCCGAGAAGCTTTCCGTGACGAACGGCTCTTCTCAGCAGACGTCTCATAACGTATCCTCTGCCCTCGTTTGACGGCAAAATTCCGTCTGATGCCATGAATGTTACAGAACGGATATGGTCTGTGATAACTCTGATAGAAACGTCCTTTTTGTACTCCTTGCCGTACTCACAGCCTGCTATCTTACAAACATGATCTCTGATAGCCTTTACTGTATCAACGTCAAAGATAGAGTCAACGTCCTGCATGATAGAAGCAAGCCTTTCAAGACCCATACCTGTGTCGATATTTTTCTGCTTAAGTGGAGTATAAGTGCCGTCCTCATGTCTTTCAAACTGTGTGAACACAAGGTTCCAGAACTCCATGTATCTGTCGCAGTCGCAGCCGACCTTACAATCAGGCTTGCCACAGCCATACTTTTCGCCTCTGTCGAAATATATCTCTGAACATGGACCGCAAGGGCCGTCTGTTCCAGCCTCCCAGAAGTTGTCTTCCTTGCCCATTCTTACGATATGATCCATTGGAACGCCGGCGTCCTCATGCCATATCTTCTCAGCCTCGTCATCGTCCTCATAAACAGAGATATAAAGTCTGTCCTTTGGCAGTTTGAGTACCTGTGTAACATACTCCCAAGCCCATGAAATGGCTTCCTTCTTGAAGTAATCGCCGAATGAGAAGTTACCAAGCATTTCAAAATATGTGCCATGTCTTGCCGTCTTACCAACGTTTTCAATATCGCCGGTTCTGATACACTTCTGACAAGTTGTCATTCTTGTTCTCGGAGGTGTTTCCTGACCTGTGAAGTAAGGCTTCAGAGGTGCCATACCTGCAACGATAAGCAGCAGGCTGTTATCGTTCTGAGGTACGAGAGGGTAGCTCTTGTGTCTTAAGCAGCCCTTGCTCTCAAAAAATTTCAGATAAGATTCACGCAGTTCGTTAAGTCCTGTCCATTCCATAAATTCAGATCCTTCCAAATGAAATTATTCGCAAAATAAAAAAACGGCTCGTCCCTAAACATGGGACGAAACCGACAGTTCCGTGTTACCACCCAAATTGCCGAACTCATCGCCCGACCACTCGAAGCCCTTTAACGCAGAGCATACGTTGCTGTTTTCAGCACCGCTCAGGTTAGCCACCGAACTTGCCGCAAAGGCTTTCACCCACCGCCTTTTCTCTTTACCGACACTGTTTCGGATAATTCCGTCACCGCATTTTGCATATATTGATATTATAAAGCATAACCAGACGATTGTCAAGCACTTTTTTATTAATAAAATATCCATTGCTAAAAGCAGAGGGAAATGCTATAATGTTCAGGGTGATTTATATGTATGTTTGTCCGATATGCAAAAAACGGCTCAGAAAGCTTGACAACGTATGGCACTGTCAGAACGGTCACAGCTTTGATATTGCGAGAAAAGGATATGTAAATCTGCTTACCACAAAGGGCAGAAACCCTAAGAACGCAGGGGATAATGCGGAAATGGTAAAGGCGAGAACGGATTTCCTCGACCGTGACTATTATCTGCCGCTTGCGAAGAAAACGGCTGAGGTAATGGGCGGTCTGCTTGAAAATGTGAAACAGCCTTACATTATAGACAGCGGCTGCGGTGAGGGCTTTTACACTGTGAACTATGCCAAGGCACTGCCAAAGGCGAAGTTTTACGGCATTGACATATCAAAGGCGGCAGTTGCCCACTGCATGACGAGGATACATTGCGAAAATATCACAAATTGCGAATTTGCAGTGGCATCGTCATTTCAGCTTCCGTTTATAGACAAATTTGCTGACCTTATCGTATGCACATTTGCACCTGTTTCAAATGACGAATACGCAAGGGTACTGAAAGACGGCGGAAAGCTTGTGGTAGTTTCTCCATCCACAAGACATCTGTTTGAGCTTAAAGAAGTGCTTTATGAGAAGCCTTACGAAAACAAGCCCAATGTATATGGACTTAATAAATTTGACGAGTCAGAGGAGATGATTTTTGAATATCCTGTGGTGCTTGAAAGTCAGGAGGATATTTTCAATCTTTTTACAATGACTCCGTATTACTACAAAACATCTGCCGAGGCGGTGGAGAAGCTTAAAAAGGTGAACAGGCTTGAACTTACCTGTGGCTTTTCTATCAGGACATTTACGAAAAAGAGAGGTTTTTGATACATGAATAAAGATATTTTCTGCAAAGGATATACTTGGGGATTTTTCTCCAAGAGAGGTGATTTTCAGACGGAAGCGGCAGAAAAGTCAATGGAAAGGCTTGCTTCAAACGGCTTGAACTGGATATGTATCCCTGTAAACGCATTGCAGGAGAGCTTTGCAAGCACAAGAGTTTTCAGTGATTATGAGAGAACACAATCTGACGAAGACATTGCCTTCGCTATAAAAAAAGCAAAGTCACTGGGACTTAAAGTCTGCCTTAAGCCTATGGTGGATTGCCTTGACCGCTCATGGCGTGCAAGGATAGACTTTCCGCCTGAGAACCCTGAATATTGGGACAAGTGGTTCAAGTCATACACAGCTTTTATGCTCCACTATGCAAAGCTTGCAGAAAAGCTCGGCTGTGAAATGCTCTGCACAGGCTGTGAAATGGCAGGAATGGACAAGCAGTCTGACAGATGCAGAAAGCTTATTGCACAGGTGAGAGAGGTCTACAGCGGCGTTGTTATGCACAACATCAATCACGGCGATGAACAGCGTTTCGATTGGCTCAGCGACGTGGATATCATTGGCATCTCAGGCTACTACCCTGTTACAGACGGTGTGAACAGGGACAAGAAACATATGCTCAGTCGCTGGAACGAAGTTGTCGGCTCCCTTGAAAAAGCTCACAAGCATTTCAACAAGCCTATAATGTTCGCTGAGATAGGCGTGCGAAACGAGGAGGGTTGCACGCAGTACCCTTGGGATTTCCATGACAGGCTCGACAAACCACTTGACGAGCAGGAGCAGGCAGATTTCTACGACACTGCAATGGAAGCAACTTGGGATCTGGATTGGTTCTGCGGCTATTTCTGGTGGGATTGGAAAGCTATCCTGCCGCCGATAGAGAAAGCCAAAGAGAACCGTGACTTCACAGTTTACGGCAAGCTTGGCGAAGAAGTGCTGAAAAAGTGGTACACAAAAGATTGATATGTACAAAAATACGGACTGTTTATCATTGGATAGGCAGTCCATTTTTTTATATGCGTTGGTGAATGACGGGCGAATGTAAGCGTGTCGCCGTCCCCTATATTTACAATTTTTGCGTAGGGGCGACCTGAGGTCTCCAGTTAATTATATTTTTACATACTGAGCAGTACAAATAATTGTACTCTTATCCAACCGCCGCAGGTATTTTTTCTTTCCCTCGTTTAACAATGACAGGGTATTCCTTGAAGATATGCTTTCGTATAAAATTATCCGCAAGCACACCAATATAGGATAACCCAAACCACACAAAAGCAAATGGCAGGCATATCTGTCCGTCAAAATTCAGCGGCACTTCCTCATAGCTCCATATGCCCATGCCGAGATAGCGGTTTAGATACTCCCCTGCAAGAAATTCTATGGCAGTGATAAATGCTGCCGACACTGCAAGCACAGACAGCAGGCTCACTCCTCGCCTGCGCTCGCCATTCATGATATGGATAACCAGCATTGAAGTTCCCCCAAGCACCCCCATTGTGATATGAGAATATCCTCTGTTAAGTATTTCCATGAAGCCGTAGCATATTGCGCCCACTGAAAAAAGCGTAAGTATCTTATACATCTTTGCCGCCACATTCTCACCGCCCTGTTTTTTTATCGCCCTAATATTAAAATGTACAGAAATCAGTGATTTAAAACCTCGAAGACAAAATAAATTTATGGCAATTTCAAGATACAAAAAAACGGACAACCCAAGCTGTCCGTTTTATTGTACTAATATGAAATTTTATACCTGCCAGCTGTTAAGATATTTCTCCTGCTCAGGTGTAAGCTTATCTATCTCAAGCTCCCAGAACTTCAGCTTTCTGTTTGCGACTTCCTTATCTATCTCATCAGGAACATAAACTATCTTGTCTGTAAGCTTGTCTTTGTTTTTAACAAGATAAGCCGCAGAAAGGGCTTGGATAGCAAAGGACATATCCATTATCTCGGCAGGGTGACCGTCGCCTGCGGCAAGATTTACAAGTCTGCCCTCGCCGATAACATACAGCCAATTACCGTTCGGAAGCTTATAACCGTCAATATTGTTTCTTGCAAGCTTGCTTTCAACAGACAGCTTTTTAAGTCCAGCCACGTCTACCTCGCAATCAAAGTGACCTGCGTTACAGAGTATAGCACCATCTTTCATGTTCATGAAAGCTTTCTCAGTAATAACGTCCTTACAGCCTGTTACAGTAACAAAGAAGTCGCCCACCTTAGCGGCGTCAACCATTTTCATTACCTTGAAGCCGTCCATAACAGCCTCCATAGCCTTTATTGGGTCAACTTCGCAGACGATAACGCTTGCACCAAGACCCTTTGCTCTCATTGCAACGCCCTTACCACACCAGCCGTAGCCTGCAACAACAACGTTCTTGCCTGCAACGATAAGGTTAGTTGTTCTGTTTATTCCGTCCCATACAGACTGACCTGTGCCGTATCTGTTATCAAAAAGATACTTGCACTTTGCATTATTTACAAGCATCATAGGGAATTTGAGCTGACCGTCCTTGTTCATTGCAATAAGACGGATAATGCCCGTAGTAGTTTCCTCACAACCACCGATAACGTTCGGTATCAGCTCAGGGTATTCATTGTGGATAAGGTTTACAAGGTCGCCGCCGTCATCTATAATAATGTTTGGACCTACCTTAACTACCTCGGATATATGTCTGTGATACTCCTCGTCAGTTGCACCATGCCATGCAAAAACGTTCAAGCCGTCATGCACAAGACCTGCCGCAACATCGTCCTGAGTAGACAGCGGATTGCTTCCTGTGATGTACATTTCAGCACCGCCTGCTGCAAGGACTTTGCAAAGATAAGCGGTCTTAGCTTCAAGGTGGATAGAAAGTGCTACTTTCAGCCCCTTAAAAGGCTGATCTCTCTTGAAATCTTCCTCAACGCTTCTGAGCAATGACATATTCTGTCTTACCCATTCTATCTTTCTTTTACCGCTTTCCCACAAGCTTTCATCTCTTATTTCGCTCATTTTATCAATTCCTTTCGGTTTATTATTCGATCCATATAATAATTATACCCTATTTCTCCCCGTTTGGCAAGAGGTCAAAAGCAATTCATTATACTTCGCAAATTTACAGCACGTTCATAAAATTAAATTAAACAATTTCTTGACAAAAAAACAAGGTAAGCGTATAATAATATTATGTGTGCGAATAGTAAAAACGTGCATAAATCATGATTTTTAAGGAGTGTGTACAAATGGACGACGCCAGTCAGAATACGATCGCCCCTCGATTGCAGAGCGGCTCGCCCGTTTGTGGCAGCCTTTTTGTGATCTAAACATCAATTTTAATTGAATAGGACGATCTGTGTTTTGGTAGATCCTTATATTTGTACAGAGTTGGTATAAGTACAATTATTTGTACTGTTGTGCTTATTACCGCTGCTGTTAGGGGGAAACATTATGTTTAACACAGTATTGGAGTTGCTCAAAAGCAGAAACTACAAGGCTATCCGTGAAATATTTATGGATATGAACGAAGCCGACGTGGCTGCTCTTTTGCAGCAGTTTTATGACGATCACGAGGTCGAGAAATACGAGCTTCCGTTGCTGTTCCGTCTTTTGAACAAGGACGTTGCGGCTGACGTTTTCGCTTATATGGACAGCGATACACAAATGATGCTTATCAATGCCTTTACGGATAAGGAGCTTCAAGAGATCGTTGACGACCTTTATCTTGATGATACGGTAGATATTATCGAGGAAATGCCTGCAAATGTTGTTGCAAGGATAATCAAGTCTGCTGACGCAGAAACGAGAAAGCAGATAAATCAGATACTCAAATATCCTAAAGACAGTGCAGGCTCTATTATGACCACCGAGTACGTTTATCTTCACAGAAGCTACACCGCCAAGGAAGCACTGGATTGGATAAGACACGTTGGTATGGTCAAGGAAACTGTAAATACACTTTATGTCACTGAGAGCAGAAAGCTCGTGGGCGTGCTTTCACTGCTTGATATCGTAACTGCTGATGATAACGATAAAATAGAGGACATAATGGAGGACAACGTTATTTCCGTTGATACCCTTGAGGATAAAGAGTATGTTGCTTCCATGTTCTCAAAATATGACTTTCTTTCTCTGCCTGTTGTTGACAGAGAAAACCGCATGGTTGGTATCGTTACATTTGACGACGCTATGGACGTTATTGAGGAGGAGACCACTGAGGACTTCTCGAAAATGGCTGCCGTTGCGCCAAGTGACGATTCATATTTCAAGACCTCTGTTTTCACTCATGCGAAAAACAGAATAGCATGGCTTTTGATACTTATGCTGTCGGCTACCCTTACGGGTGCTATCGTAAACAAATATCAGTCTGCTTTTGCGGCTGTCCCTGTTTTGGTATCGTTCCTGTCAATGCTTAGTGGCACAGGCGGAAACTGCGGTTCTCAGACCTCGACCCTTGTTATAAGAGGCATGGCGCTTGGTGAGATAAGAATGAAAGACTTTTTCAAGGTCATGTGGAAAGAGTTCAGAGTTGCGCTTCTTTGCAGCGTTATCCTTGCTATAGTCAATGCTATAAGAATAGTTCTGGTGTATCACGGTGACACATCTGTGGATTGCTACAAGCTTGCATTCACGGTAAGTATGGCTATCATGGCAACTGTTGTGCTTTCAAAGCTCATCGCTTGTATGCTGCCTATGGCTGCCAAGAAGCTTCATCTTGACCCTGCTATCATGGCTGCCCCGCTTATCACCACTATCGTTGACACTTGCTCAACACTGATATTCTTCACATTGGCTACTATCGTATTTGATATAAAATAGAAAAAATATGGCGGTTATCTCCTTTCAGGCTATCTTCTGCAAAGGTGCGGCCGCCCGTTTTATGGATAAAAATAAATTGGATTTTGATTTGAAAGGAAATAGTTATGGCTCAGAATTATGACGTAGTTGTTGTCGGTGCAGGTGCAGCCGGCGTATTCATGGCATACGAATTTGTCAAGCTTGACAAAAACATAAAAGTTTGCATTATTGATCAGGGCGGACCTGTCAGCAAGCGTAAGTGTCCTATAGATGGCAAAAAAGTTAAGTCCTGCATTCACTGCAAGGTATGCTCCATTATGCACGGCTTCGGCGGTGCAGGCGGAATGTCGGACGGCAAATATAACATCACAAACAATTTCGGCGGTGACCTTTACACATTTACCGGCAAGGAAAAGGCCATCGAGCTTATGCAGTATGTTGACAAGATAAACCTTGAAATGGGCGGTCAGGACGCTAAGCTTTACTCCACAACTTCTTCCGACATCAAAGCAATGGCTCTGAAATATGACCTCCACCTCCTTGACGCTCAGGTAAGACACCTTGGCACTGACAGAAATATGCAGATACTCCAGAACATCTATGACTTTGTCAAGGACAAGATAGACATAAAATTTTACGAAAGTGTTCAGGGTATAACAGGCAAAGAGAACGACTTCACTGTTATCACAGACAAGGACGAGTATCACTGCTCAAACGCTGTTGTTGCGGCAGGCAGAAGCGGTTCAAAATGGATATCTGAGATATGCGACAAATTTGGTATCAAAAGACGTTCAAACAGAGTTGATATCGGCGTTCGTGTTGAGATACCTGCGGCTGTTTTTGAGCATATCACAAGCAAGGTATACGAAAGCAAGATAGTTTACCGCACAAAGAAATACGGCGACCTTGTAAGAACATTCTGCATGAACCCATACGGTGAGGTGGTTACCGAGAATACAAACGGCATCATCACAGTAAACGGACACAGCTATGCTGACCCTGCGCTGAGAACTGAGAACACAAACTTCGCTCTGCTGGTATCCAACACATTCTCTGAGCCTTTCAAGGACTCAAACGCATACGGTGAGTCTATCGCAAGGCTGTCTAATATGCTTGGCGGTGGAGTGCTTGTTCAGCGTTTCGGTGATCTTGTTGCAGGCAGACGTACAAATGAACACCGCTTTGGTCAGACGTTCCTTAACCCTACTCTCAAAGCAACTCCGGGCGACCTGAGCCTTGTTATCCCAAAGCGACAGCTTGACGATATTATCGAAATGATATACGCTCTGGATAAGATAGCACCCGGTATGGCGAATATCGACACGCTTCTTTACGGCGTTGAGGTCAAGTTCTACAATTCAAGAGTTGACGTTGACGAGAACCTTGAAACTGCTGTCAAAGGTCTTTACGTCCTTGGCGACGGCTCAGGCGTTACGCACTCTCTGTCGCAGGCTTCTGCATCAGGAGTATTTGCCGCAAGGACTATTTCAGAAAAATTCAACTGATTTCATATATCACAAAAGCCGCACTGCCAAAAAAGCAATGCGGCTTTATTTTTATGCCTTACTCTTCAAGAAGCTTTATATATCCCTTAATGATATCAACGCACTTGTCATAGCTCATGTCGCTGGTATCAAGACACAGATTGTAGTTTTTCGCATTTGTCCAATCCCTGCCTGTGTAGTGACGATAATAATCGCTTCTCTCCTTGTCTGTCTTTTCGATTATCTTGACAGCCTCTTTTACAGAAACACCATACAGATCGACGATATTCTTGACCGCAGTTTCCATATCAGAATATATGAAAACCTTAAGCACGTCTTTTCTGTCACGGAGAATATAGTCAGCACACCTGCCAACTATTACCGCAGGCTCTCTGTCTGCAAGCTGCTTTATTATCTTCGCCTGATAATTGAAAAGATTTCTGTCAGAAGTAAAGTCGTGATCATCAGGGTCAAGAAGCTCACCCTTGTAAACTCCGCCCTTTCTCAGAAAAGAACCTTTCAGTTTTTCATCAACAAGCCCGAAAAAGCGTTCATTTATACCGCTTTCGTCGCTTGCAAGCTTTATAAGCTCCTTATCATAATATTTTATACCCATATCCTCTGACAGCATTTTTCCTACAGTTCTTCCGCCACTGCCGATTCCCCTTGCAATGGTTATGATCCTTGCCATAAAGCTCAACTCCTATTCACCTAAATATGCTTTCTTGACCGACTCATCATTGATAAGATCAGACGCCTTGCCTGACAGAACTATCTTGCCCGTTTCAAGAACATAAGCTCTGTCTGAAATAGCAAGGGCTTTCTTTGCGTTCTGCTCAACAAGCAATACAGTTGTTCCGCTCTTTCTTATATCCTCGATTATCTTAAATATGGTTGACACAAGGATCGGTGACAGACCCATTGACGGCTCGTCCATTACAACTATCTTAGGTCTTGACATAAGCGCCCTGCCCATTGCCAGCATCTGCTGCTCACCGCCTGAAAGAGTACCTGCTATCTGATTTTTTCTTTCTGCAAGTCTAGGGAAACGCTCGTATATATCCTGAATATCCTTCGGTATATTCTCCTTGTCTTTTCTTGTAAATGCTCCAAGCTTAAGGTTATCAAGTACTGTGAGGTTTTGGAATATTCTTCTTCCCTCAGGAACGTGTGCTATACCCATTTCCACGATCTTGTGTGCAGGAGTTTTTGTAAGCTCCACGCCGTTGAATTTGATAGAACCCGATTTTGCAGAGATAAGACCTGTAAGGGTGTGCAGAGTGGTGGTCTTTCCTGCTCCGTTTGCGCCAATAAGGGAAATGACCTCTCCCTCGTTTACCTCAAAGGAGATACCTTTCAAAGCGGCTATCATGCCATAATTGACGTGCAGATCATTGATTTCCAACATTGCCATTTTACTTACCCCCTTATTCGCCCAGATATGCGGTGATAACTTCAGGATTTTTAAGCACTTCCGCTGTCTTGCCCTCGCAGAGGAGCTGACCGAAGTTCAGCACTGACAGCTTTTCGCAGATACCTGAAACAAGGCTCATATCATGCTCGATAAGCAGCACCGTCATATCAAAATTATCTCTTACAAAGCGGATAGTATCCATAAGCTCCGCTGTTTCGTTTGGATTCATGCCGGCGGCAGGCTCGTCAAGAAGCAGCAACTTTGGCTGTGTTGCAAGGGCTCTTGCGATCTCAAGCTTTCTCTGATCGCCATACGGAAGTCCAGAAGCAAGCAGACTCGCCTTATCGTCAAGCTCGAAAACCTTCAGAAGCTCCAGCGCCTTTGCGTCCATTGCCTTTTCAAGCTTGAAATATCTTGGAAGTCTGAAAACGCCTGTAAAGGTGCTGTATTTATAATGATTGTGAAGTGCGACCTTTACGTTGTCAAGCACCGTCATATCCTTAAAAAGTCTGATGTTCTGGAATGTACGGGCAATGCCTGCACGGTTTATTTCGATAGTGTTTTTGCCGGTGATGTTCTTTCCGTCAAGAACGATTGTGCCGTCTGTTGGCTTATAAACGCCTGTGAGCATATTGAAGATAGTGGTCTTTCCTGCTCCGTTCGGCCCAATAAGACCATAGAGCTGACCTTTTTCTATTGTTATGCTGAACTCGTCAACTGCACGGAGTCCGCCGAATGAGATGCCGAGATTTTTTACTTCAAGAAGTGCCATATCACTCAGCCTCCTTTACTTTTTCACGCTTGAACAAAGCCTTCAACTTGGCAGTATTTGCACTGATAAAGGTCCTTGTCTTTTCATTTGAAGTTATTATCATCATAACGATAAGAACGATAGAATAGATAAGCATTCTGTAGCTGTTTATGCTTCTTAGCATTTCTGGAAGCAGAACAAGCACGATAGCTGCGATAACACTTCCTCTGATACTGCCTATACCGCCCAGAACAACGAATACCAAGATAAGGATAGACAGGTTATAGTCGAACTTAGAAGCCTGGAGCGTATAGAAGTTATGAGAATAAAGCGCACCTGCACAGCCTGCAAGGAATGCAGTCAATGCAAAAGTAATAAGCTTATACTTTGTGATGTTAAGACCTACAGACTCGGCTGCGATAACATTATCTCTGATAGCCATTACTGCTCTTCCAGTTCTTGAATATACAAAGTTATAGGCAATGATAAGAGTGATAAGCAACATAACAGCGCCGATAATGAATGTAGAATCGTTAGGTGTGCCGCTGATACCCTGAGGGCCGTTCAGTATAAGCTTTCCGTCAGGCTCAAGGTTAAGGTTTGACAGACTTTTGAGAGAAACGTGAACGCCCTTAGAATCATAACCAAGGTAAAGTGCTGCGAAAACGTTCTTTATGATTTCACCGAAAGCAAGTGTAACGATGGCGAGATAGTCGCCTTTAAGTCTGAGAACAGGAATTCCTATAAGTATGCCGAACACTGCGGCAATTATTCCGCCTATAAGTATAGCCAAAGGAAATCTGATCCACACATTTTCAATAGTTTCAGAAGTAACGATAGAGAATATCGCACTTGTATATGCGCCAACGCACATAAAGCCTGCCTGACCCAAGCTAAGCTCGCCAAGTATACCAACTGTCAGGTTAAGGGATACTGCAAGTATAGAGTATACACACAGAGGAACAAGAAGCCCTGTGAGCATACTTGAGATATATCCGCCGCTGCTGAGTATCTGCATTACCACAAAGGCAACTATTACCATCGCGTATGTGATAAAGCTTTTTCTGGTCTGCGGCTTAAAAAACTTTGTTTTTGCGCTAGCCCCTTCTTTTTTCACAAAAAACCAATCCTTTCAGATAAAACAGAACTGCAAAGCAAGTCTGCTCGAAAATTTTAAGTTGACTTTTATACCTTTTCGCTGATCTTCTTGCCGAGGATACCTGTAGGCTTAATGATAAGCACAAGTATAAGAACAGCAAAAACGATAGCGTCGGCAAGCTGCGGTGAGATATAGGCACGTCCAAGTATCTCGATAACACCGATAAGGATACCGCCGATCATAGCGCCCGGTATTGAGCCGATACCGCCAAATACCGCCGCAACGAACGCTTTGATACCAGGCATTGCGCCTGTGGTGTTCTGAAGCGTAGGATAAGCTGAGCAAAGCAGTGCGCCTGCAATTGCGGCAAGACCTGAGCCGATAGCGAATGTAAGAGAGATAGTGCGGTTGATGTTTACGCCCATGAGCTGAGCTGCACCTCTGTCCTCAGATACTGCAAGCATTGCACGTCCGCTCTTGGTTTTGTTGATGAACAATGAAAGACCAACTACAATGAGTATAGATACGATTATTGCAACTGATGTTTCTCCGGAAATAACTATCTGTCCGTCAAAAAGCTTGATGCTCGGCACGTTTACAACTGATGTAAAGTTTACAGGCTTTTCACCGAATATAAGCAGTGCAGTGTTCTGCAAAAAGTAGCTGACGCCTATGGCAGTGATAAGCACCGCAAGCGAAGTAGCTTGTCTGAGCGGCTTATACGCCACCTTTTCGATGACTATACCGAGAAGTGTGCAGGCAATAACTGCAAGAACTATGGAAAGCCAAGAGTTTAGTCCCCATGTGGTCATGCAGGTGAATATAACATATCCGCCCACCATAATAACATCGCCGTGTGCGAAGTTAAGCATTTTGGCAATACCGTATACAAGCGTATAGCCCAAAGCTATAACTGCGTATATACTGCCGAGGCTTATTCCGTTGATGAGGTTATTAAGAAAACCCATATACAAACATTCCTTCCTTTTGGAATAGACAAAGCACAAGATGTAATCACATATATTACATCTGTCCTTGTCATAAACACAATATACAATAAATTATAACATAACCCCGTAGTTTTTGCAACACATTTTAATGAAATAAATCAAAAAAAACCGACAATTTTTCGCAATTGCCGGTTTTTTCATATTAAGCGTACTTTTTGTACGCACTTCATTTCAGCTATTACTGAGCAGTAGAAGCGGCAATGTCATCAGCTGTCAGTGCTGAATAAGCACCATTCTTGATGATAACAGCCTTAGGGTCCTTAGATACGGCACCGTCTTCGCCCCACTTCATGCCTGTACCTGTAAGTCCGTCATATGAGAAGTCCTTATCAGAGATAGCCTTTTTGAGCTTATCGCAGATATCAGAAGCAGACATATCGGCTGTGATGCCTTCCTTCTTCATGAGTTCTGCAAGTACCATTACGCCGTCATAAGCGTCTGCAGCGAACTGGTTAGGTGTTTCGCCGTTGTAAGCGTCCTTATACTTCTTAACGAAGTCCTGAGTTGCCTGATCCTGAGCGTCGGCAGCAAATGGTGTAAGGAACATTACGCCCTCGCAAAGTGAAGTATCAAAGTTCTTGATAGAAAGAAGTCCGTCAAGACCGTCACAACCGAAGAATGTTGGGTTGTAGTTAGCTGACTTGCACTGTGTAAGGATAAGTGAAGCCTGCTGATAGTAGATAGGCAGGAACACGAGGTCTGCGCCTGCGTTCTTAGCTGCACTGATCTGAGCTGAGAAGTCAGTCTTGCTGTCCTTTGTGAATGACTGCTCTGTAACGATATCAAGACCCTTAGCCTCAGCCTCGGATTTGAATGTGTTGAAGATACCTGATGAATAAGCGTCAGAGCTGTCGTAAATTACTGCTATCTTTGTAGCAAGCTTATTTTCTGCGATATAGTCGGCAGAACCTTTACCCTGGTTAGGGTCAGTAAAGCAAACCTGGAAACAGTTATCGTTCTTGATAACGTCCTGAGCAGATGCAGAAGGTGTAAGCTGGAAGATGTTATCCTGCTTTGTCTTTTCAATAACTGCGAGGCAAGAACCTGTTGTTACTGTTCCGACCATTACCTGCATACCATTGTCTTTCAGTGCGTTATAAGCATTTACAGCCTTATCGCCTGAGTCAGCCTCATCGTCCTCGAAAACGTATGAGAGCTTTGTTCCGTTTATTCCGCCTGCGTCATTTACGTCCTTGACAGCAAGCTCGATAGCATTCTTAACAGCAACGCCGTACTGTGCAGCGTCACCTGTGAGCGGACCGCTGCAGCCGATAACGATAGTATCGCTGTTCTTCTTTGCACCGTTTCCGCAACCTGCAAAGCAAGAAACTGCAAGGGCAGCCGAAACTGTTAATGCAAGAATTCTCTTGACATTTTTCATAATAATCTCTCCTCTGATCACATATGTCACTGCATATGCTTTTTTTAATAGTATTAATATAACACGCAGAAGCCCGATTTGTCAATATTAAATCTTACAAATTTAGCGTTATTTACAGTATGTTTATTGTTACAAAAAATATTAGCGTTCACAGAAAATTAATTTTGTGTATTTTCAATGAACGATTTGCAAGTTTTTTGATAATATCCTGCATACATACACCACTGACTTATAAGCTGCATATGATAAAACAGCCACACGAAACCTGTGGTATATGAGATTCAGACAACATAAGGAGTGAACTTATTTGGATATGTTTGACAGTTTGTCGTTAGGCAGGATACTTGCTGACGACACAGAGGATAACACACCTGCTTGCCCTTTTCCGAAAGGAAGATTTCCTGAGGACACGCCGCTGGCAATGGCATATGTACCTTTTCAGATGTGGGAGAAGCCTTATGAGGCAGATGTAGGACTTTCAAGAGGAACTATCTTCCCGTCCATAGACAAACCTTTTATAGGAGAGGAGGCTGTAAAGAATGCCCATACTAAGTGAAAAGGAGAGGCTTCTTAGAAAGATACAGGCGTGCAGCTTTGCCCTTGTAGAGGCTAATCTTTACCTCGACAGCCACCCTACCTGCAGAGATGGTCTGGCATATTTTGCACGCCACAAGGCAGAAAAAGAGAAGCTTGTAGCGGAATACAATGAGAAATACGGACCATTGACGATCACGCAGAACAATTCGTCCAAGAAATGGGAATGGGTAACATCACCTTTTCCGTGGGAAAGGAGTGTTGACTAATGTGGCAATATGAAAAAAAGCTGCAATACCCCGTTAAGATCGCTAACCCTAATCCTGCTTTGGCTAAGGTCATTATCTCGCAGCTTGGTGGCCCTGACGGCGAGCTTGGTGCAGCGCTTCGCTACCTCAATCAGCGTTACTCAGCCCCTTGTCGTGAGGTGCAGGCAATACTCAACGATATCGGCACAGAAGAACTTGCCCACATCGAAATGATCGGCACTATTATCTACCAGCTCACCCGTGACCTCTCTATCAAAGAAATAAAGGACAGCGGCTTTGACACCTATTTTGTTGACCACACTACAGGCGTTTACCCTATAGCCGCCTCTGGTGTACCATTTTCTGCGGAAATCTTCCAAAGTACCGGTGACGCTATTGCTGATATACACGAAGACCTTGCTGCTGAGCAAAAAGCCCGCCTGACCTACGACAACATTCTCAGGCTTGCTGACGATCCCGATGTCCGTGACCCTATCAAGTTTCTTCGTGAACGTGAGATAGTCCATTACCAGCGTTTTGGCGAAGGTCTAAGGCTTATTCAGGATATGCTTGACAGCAAAAATTTCTACGCTTTCAATCCTAGCTTTGACAAATAATAAAAAAGCGGGCTGTTGTTACCAGTCCGCTTTTTTGTACATATATCAAAAATCTTCCTTGTCCATCTGCTTGCCGCTCCTGCTGACCTTTTTATTAAGTATCAGCGAAAAAGCCAGCGTTGCAGCTATGAGTGCTATCATCACAAGCACTGATTTTATTGTCAAATGCTTCAACTGTGCTCCAATATATGTCTGCACAAGCATTTCAGGCATCACTCCCATTATCGAGCCAAGAAGATATGGTCTGTAAGGCATTCGCAGTGCGCCGTGTATCATTGAAACAAGGTCTCCCGGTACAACTACCACTGCCCTTGAAATGTAGGAGGCGAACAGATTATTGTCATGCCCATAATTTACAAGCTTTCGTGCCTTAGGATATTTCATCTCAATAACACGCATGATATCGCCACCCGATATTCTTCCCACAAGATAAGGAACAGTAAAGCAAACCGATAGTCCTATTACGTTCAACAAAATGCCCACCCAAAACGGATATATTGCACCCACGCACACAAAAATAGCCGCAAGCGGGAATACCACCGACAAAGACTTCAATCCATAAAACCCCAGAATAACAAATGCGGCAAGCCACAAATTGTCCGGGCAATAACTGAGTATCTCAGAAAACTCATGGTCTTTCAGAAAAAGAGCACAGCAAATTATTATGATAATAGTTAAAGCAAAGGGTACATATCTTCCATATTTTCGCACAAAGCTATCCATAACTCCTCGCTCCTCTCCGATTCTTTAGGGTATTATACCATATTTGAATGTTCAATTAATTATCAATCAATGAAAACTGTGTTACAACTTTCGCTGTCAAAACAAATTTATACTTTATCGTTCGTCAAATTGACCAATCATTCTCATTTTTGCACAATATCCCACTATCTCTATAATTTTTATAAGTAGAATTATGTCGTCTTATGTCGTGAAGTGTTCTTAAACAAGTCGATTTCTGTTCTAATTTATGTATATCTGATTAATAGGTTAAATTTGTACAATATTGCTATTGACCAACGTACCAATTAATGTTATAATTAATTATAAGAATTATTTGGGAGGTATTTTTATGAGATACACAGTATACAACAAAGCAATGAAACGACCAGTTTTTCAAACAAATGACCTTGTAGAAGCCATTGACTATACACGCCGCCACCCAAGAAAGTCAAGACGACACTGCATATACGATGACAAACTAAAAACTTTTGATATAAAAAAATAAGACTTGCCGCAGGAATATAAAACGCACAGGGTGTAGAACTCTGTGCGTTTTTGATGTATTTATGAATAAACAAGTCTTACAGTCACTCTGCTGTAACCGCTCCATGTGCAGGTGAACAAGGTCAGATCCCAGTCGCTGCCGCCACCTTTTATGAGCGATGGCGAATCCCAGCCGCTCAGCAGTTCGCTGTTTGTGACAGTATAGTTAAATTCTCTGCCGTAAACATCGGTGAAAATGACCTGGTCACCTGAGCTGAGCTTATCCAGCTTATCAAAAAAGCCTGTGTAATTGTGAGCACAGATTATAAGATCATTGTCTACACGTCTGCCGCTGTACTGACAAGCTGCAGTATTCATTGCAGCATAGCTCCAGCCACGAGTCACAGGAAACTCCTGCCCCAGTGTCGGGAATGAAATCAAGCCTATATATGAGTTGCCGTCAAGCACGATATCCTTATCCGGGTCATCTATCTCGCTATCCGTGGATCGACTATCGTCAAAAATGTCAAAGGGTGAACTGCTGTCGCTATCCTCTGCACTGTCTGAGATCTGCGTTTTCAGATCACTCAGCACAGCCTCCATCCTTTTATTACTTTGCTTTTCATGAAAATAGTTGTAATAATTAAGGGATAATGCCGCCGCTATCAGCATTATCCCCATTATTATCAACAAAAGTCCTAACTTTTTTTTAGTCACTATTTTTCTCCTGTTGTAAAGGCGAGCCTATGTGGTTTCGCCTTTATTTCTCTTTTCTGCTTACTCTCCAACCTGCCGCGATAAGGATAACTCCACCGCCTATAAGTACAGGCACCGGCCAGTTGAGCGAACCAGTCTGTGGTATATTGTCAGGCGTTGAGCTTGATGAATCAGAGCCTGACGAGCTACTGTCAGGTGTGCTTGAACTACTATCTGTATTACTCGAACTGTCTGACTTATATGTGTTCTCTATAAGAAACAGCTTGTCATTGTTTTTGGTAACAACTGTGTAGTTGGCAGGAATATCTATCTCCTTAACAGTCCACTCAGCCGAAGAATTGTCTTTCCAAAAATACTCCCAGTTGTTGTCAGCGTTAAGAGTAACAGTATCGAAAAGCTTGCCGTCACGATATATCTCCACCTTGATATTATCAGGTATGAGCTTTTCCTGACCATCAGGAACTATCCACGACTTTCTTACACCATAATCACTGTCCCCTGCTGGGATCTCTTCGTATGTGAACTTGGTGTAAACTGTTATCTGACCCTCAGCCACGATATCCTTATCTATCTCGATAAGTGACGGAGAAGGTGTAAACTTAGCTGTTGTGTTTTCAAAACTCTTGCCTGAAACAAGATACAGACCCACAGAATCAGCAGAAAGCTTTACTTCACCGTTTGCGTCCGTCTTGCCTGTTGAAACCGGTGTTATGCCATCGGTTTTTACGTAGTTGTCGAGCGTATCAGCGACAGCCTGCATTTTTGAAGCGTCAGTAAAATCAGACATATCTATAGGATAATCGCTGAACTCGCCGGTAAGGACAAAGTCAGCTTCCTTACGCTCACCGACCTTATATATGCTCCACTCGGCATTACTAACAGTCGTTGTATCATTTTTGCACACTATATCCACATTGATATTATCCACTGCAGAAGCTGAGATCGTCATACTTCCCAAGGCTGAAACAGCCATTGCCGCCGTACACAAAACAGCCTTTGCAAGCTGAGAAAATTTAAGTTTCATCTTTGCTACTCTCCTTATCAGGTAGATTTTCAACATTATCGTCACTCTCTGGCTTATCCAGCATTGCCACAAGCTCATCATGAGAGATTTTTTTGCGTTTTGAATCCACAAACCACCACACAAGCAGTACCACAAACAACGGTATTGCTACAAATGGCACGACCACAAGAGAATCGAGCTGAACAGCGTCTGCCGTTATTTTTGAAACACTCTTTGTATCGTCCGCAGTTTCAACTCTCTTTGCACGAACAAGAAGCCTGTGAGAATTGACTCCGTATGGTGTACAGGTAGTCAACGTAACATGATCCTCACCTGGAATAATGTTCAGCTTATCCATTTCATTAGGCAGAACTATATAAACAGCCTCGACCTCATATGTATAGACCTCTTTCAACACTGTTATAGTGAACTCATCGCCCTCTGCAAGCTTATCAAGGTCGCTGAAAAGCTTTGCCGACGGCAGACCTCTATGTGCTGAAATGACCGAATGAGTGTCCGCTCCGCCAACAGGCAGGCTCGAACCCTGCAGATGTCCCACAGCGACATTTAACACGCCGTCACTTGTGCCATGATAAATAGGCAACTCCACCCTTATAGTCGGAATGGAAATATAGCCCATAACGCCCGTCCCCGTGATATCCAGGATATCCTCATAGCCCTTGACCTGATCATAATCCACAAAAGGTCGGGCAAGCTTTGCTATCTCTTCATTATATTTTCTGGCACGGCTGAGTATCTCTTCATTCTCCTTGTCAGAAAGGTCATTTGCCGCTTTCTGATAAGTCGCCACCGCACGGCTTTGCGTTTTTGAATTCCACCAATCGCTTATTGTTGGATATAACATCACGGAGAGCCCCACAAGCAATAACAAGACCAATAAAATTGTAGTTGATTTACCGCTTTTCTTCCTCATGGAGTCCTCCCTGATGCCTGCCGACCGAGATCGGCAGGACAAAGGTAAAAATAAATTCAAAAAATTAGTCGTTCTTAGCTCTCTTCTTAGCAATAAGAAGCACACCTGCGCCCAGTACGATAGCTCCGCCTACACCGTAGAAGATCTGAGTACCGATACCGCCAGTTGTTGGAAGTGAGCCGCCCTTCTGGTTTATGATCTTAACTGTTGAACCGCTTGTGCCTGAATCAGTGCCGTCGAGCATACGAATGGACTGAAGCGTATTAGCAGGATCATATGTTGTGTCAAACTTGAACTCATATGGATCAGCTCTGTTATACTGAGCAGGAGCTTCTGTCTCAACAAGCTTGTATGTTGTCTGATCATCAATGCCCTTGATAGTAAACTTACCTGTTGCGTCTGTTTCGATATAATCAACAGAGCCTGCCTCACTGCCGATCTCAAGTCTGTAAACATTGTCAGCTATCTTGACAAGCCTGATAGCATCGCCATGAACATTTCTAAGCTGGAACTTAGCACCTGCAAGAGGCTCGCCCTTTTCGTCTACCTTGTTACCAACAAGTGAGAATGTCCAGTCATAAACTGTAACCTTAGGTGTTTCACCTTTCTCCTTACCTGTTGTGTCCTGAGGATTGTTTGAATATGTCAGGTAAGCTGTGTTAGGGTTATTATTCACGCTGTCAGGAGCAGTAACTGCTACCTTAGCTTTTTCATTGAGCTTAGCAGAATAATAAGTTTCGATCTTAGCAACTGTAGGATAGTTCTTTACAAGTTCCTTAATATCGAAAGTAGTATAGAAAGATTCCTTATAGTCGGTTGTACTGCTGTCGTCGCCAACTGTTGTGTTAGGACCTACTGTAACAGAAGTGATCTCCTGACCGTCAGCGTCATAGTACTTGTATGTAAGATTATCATTGAATGTAAAGCCCTCGCTGAGCTGGTCACGAACAGTATAAGTATACTTGTCATAAGCTGATACATCTTTTGGTATAGTTGTTGTGATCTTGAATTCTACATCGTCACCGATTGCGTTGTCGCCAACATCGCCCCATGAGTCATTCTCATTGTGCTTGATCTGCTTTGTAAGTGTTGGCTTTGTCTTCTTTGGAGTAACGTCTGTTGTGCCTGAAACGTTAAGGATAAGAGCTGAGTTAGCCTTATCAACACCATTATTTTCTGTTGCATCGACAACAAGATAATAACCAGCATTTGGAACATTGATAGTGTACTCACCGTTTGCTTCTGTAGCTGTAACAGCCTTGTCAATTATTACGCAATCAGCGGCGGCTTTTGCAAACTTTGCAGTATCTTCCTTTGTCCAGTGATCTGCGTCTGAGATTATCTTTGCAACGTCTACTGCGCTCTCGGCACTGTCGAACTGTGACATATAAGTGCTAAGGCCAGGAGTTTTCAGGCTGGTAAGCAGAGCATCGCCATTAATGCCTTTGCCCCACTTGATAGTATTTGTTGCAGATGCCTGGTCAAAGATCTGATAAGCCTTATATACTCTGTTTGTATCAGAATCCTTGATAACAATGTTATTAACGCCAGCATCAGTAGTAGCAAATACTCCGAATGCTGATGTTGCAGCAATAGCTGAAACTGACATAACTGTTGCAGCGGCAAGAGCTGCGAATTTCTTCATCTTCATAATTAATTATCCTTTCATATTGGTTTATTTATAGCGTTTTTTTGCGACGCTTTGTAACTAAAAGTAATGTTGCAGCAACAGTGACTGTTCCGCCTGCTGCCACGAATGGGATAACACCCATGCCGCCTGTTTCAGGCAGCTCTCCAAAGGTTTCCTCAGAGTTGTTATAGACCTGAACATACTGATCACCGTTCTTTGTCATATCAATGCAATTCTCATTTTCTGAGCCATTGTATCTGTAGTAAGCTTTGTATGACGATGTGCTTATCGGCTGACCGTTCACGTCTGTCTCCTCAACCCAATAGTAATACTTATTACCCTTGATGTCATTTTTTTCAAGAGAAACGGCATTTGACCAGTTGTTATCAGCCGTGAGCGTTATATGCTTCCACAAGAATACTTCACCGCTAGGTGTCGCATCTTTATTAGGAACAGGTGTAACGTTCGTCTTCTCAGGCGTGCCAAGTTCATTAGCTGTTACTGCGTATGAACAGCCACTATCGCCCTTAAGTGTAAGTTCAACAGTAATATCTGAAGTGATATTATTCAGATTTAAAACAAACTGACTCTTGTCCCAAGACGGTGTAACGTAATCACTAACGCTGACATACTTGCTATCACCGCTCCACATAGGTATAGGCTTGCCGTCCACCCAATTTTCACCTGACTTACAGATGTCAGCCAGAACAGCTCCTGAACTGTCAAGAACTCTAACACGTCCCTCAGTTTCACCGATATTTATCCATGACTTTGTCATATCAAAACTGAACCTAGCTGAGCCATACATGGTATACTCAGAGGCAAAGCTTCCGTTCTGAGCCATTTCTGAACCGTTGCTTGTAAGGATCTTGAATTTAACATTCTGTCCCTTATCCATTGTGCCTGTAAACTTGTTATATTTTTCAGGCACGTCAGCCTTATTTGTTGACCTATAGATATTGAACGTTACCTTATCATTGGTATGGGTATTGCTATCGCCGTCAGACCATGCCTTTTGCAGGCGAACGTCCATATTTTCTACCTTCTGCGGGTTCTTGGTATTGACGATCGTATCAAAGCCCGTGGCACTGCCGTTATTTGAATAAGTATATGTCACGCCAAAGCCGTCAGGTATATTCTTTTCAAGAACATAGTAATACTTGTCCTTGTCAAGACCGTCAAGAGTTACCGTCCAATTCTTAGACTTTTCCAGAGAAACAGTTTTTATAAGTTTGCAATCTGTTGGTATTCCGTTATCTCCATTCACTCTTGAGGTTGAATTTGGTGCAACAGAGGACTCATAAACATCTGCCTCGATCTTGTCGATACCAGCAGGAAGCTCACTGTCGGCAAGCTTGTTTCCAAGCTCATCACGCCATTCCTTCGTAATGTTAAGTCCCTTGACGTTCGTAACTGTAACATCAGTGTTTTTGCTCATTGCCGTTGCACTGTATATAGCCTCATATCCTGTTGCAAGATCGATCTCTTTGATATAGTAGTAAAGCTGCTTGTAATCATTGCCGACCTTTGTATATCCAGGAAGCTTTGTCCACTCATGTTTCCAATTGTTAGCTTCGTTAAGAGTTACCTCAGCACTGCCCCACTGAATATCATCTGGAACACCGCTTAAAACCTTAGTTGTAGACGAGCCAAGAAGGAACTTTACGCTCTCTGCCGAATGATTGCTGTTTCCATCGCTCCAAACCTTGCTTGCAGTTATCTTAAACTCTTTCAGCAGATTTGTTACTCTGAACATATCTCCGTTCTTCACGAACTGATATCCGTCATCACCGACTTCACTTGGAACTACAGCCGGACGCACTTTAAAAGCAAAATATATAGGAGTTTTGTCAAGAAGATAACCCTCTGGACTTTGCTTTTCTATAAGCTTATAAAGATGACCCTCAGTATTTCCGGTGCCTGCGGCAGGTTCAAGGTCAAGGTTGTATGACCCGTCAGCATTTACATTGAATGTCTGCGCCTTATCCTGCGCCGAACTTCCCCAGATAACTGATTTTCTGTCTTTCGCAGCATTTTCTTTGAAATCTACTGCCGGGAGCCAATCGTATGTGCCATTTTCCAGCTTAGTGTATCTGTAGATCTCAAAAGAAGCCTTAAGCATAATACTATAGTCTCCGCTGTCTACCTTTATAAGCTTAAATGGCTCAACAGTTGTTGATGACGCCTTTGACTGATTTATCAACTCAAACTCGGAATCATTATCTTCACTGTCATTTACAGCAGAGCCGTTTGTGTCAAATGATATATTATTGAACACATGGACTTTATAGCCATCGTTCTTAGCGTCCTCATCATTTGCAGGACTTCCTGTATAAACGTAAACTAATTTCAGGTGACGCTGATCTGGAACGTTTATTTCAAGTTTCTTTACAAAATCTCGTGTCTTCGCTGTCAGTGCTGAACACTTTACAGCCGAAAGCATTTTTTCATTGCTGACCTCAGTGTTTGAATAGCCGCTGCCATCCCTGTATTCATATTCGACTCTGAAAACACCGCCCGCCTTCTCAGAAGAAACCTCTTCCACAGGGACGGATATGCTTTTGCCAAAATCTGACCACTCGTTTTTCTTGTTGGCAAAGGCTTTTACTTCTTTGAAGCTGTTGCCGTCCATATAGCCATAAGCCACATAGTAACTCTTTATATTTCCGGTTACGTAGCCTTCAGGCAAAGTTAGATCAATAGTACCCTTAGCGCCAACAATACTTTCACTTGGAATAAAGTTAGCGATAAACTTGCCCTTTTCGTTGGTAATAACATCTGCACTGCAAGAAACTGTACTATCAACTGCCTCCGGATCTGATATCACATAACTGTAATCACTCACAGCAAGCTCTGCACCCGTATCTGCGTCAAATACCTTGATAGACTTCAGATCCATATCAACAGCGGAATTGCCATTTATGCTTACCGTTTTTGTCTGAATGTTACCCTGAGCGTCCTTTGTCTTAACTACAGCCGTGCCTCCGCACTTGATAACATCGTTGAGAGTTATCATTCCGTTTGTTGAGCATTTGAGCTTTTTAGGGTTAACATCAATGGTATAAGTTATCTCACAGCCGGTGGACTTCGGAGAAGAAGTTTTCTTCAAATTCTTTTCCCTAACTGTCTGCGTCTGGCTTCTCTCCGGATATTTTCCAGCTTTGTCCTGAACTGTGTTTTTGAACGCTGCAGTACCATTCTTGTAAACACCATTCTTAACATCATCGACCTTTACAAGTGTACTGTAGTAAGCTGTCCAAGCGTCCTGCTGATTCCATGCAGTCTTGAAAGTTACTGTATTGGCTGTCTTATCATAGAAATATTCAAACTGATTTGTTTGTGCAAAATCATACTTATCAGAACTATTTCCAAATGAATACTTGAGATAATCCCTGTTCTCGTAGAATATCATTCCCGCCGGAAGCGTGTCCACGATCTCGACATTATCGTTACGCTTATAAGTGCCGTCCTTGTTGATATCAAGCCGCCAATCAAACCTGTAATACTCAACACCATTTACAGTAACAACAGGCAGGCTGCTAAGATCATGCACTGTGTCGCCTGCTGTGCTGCTTGCAGCGTCATACTTTTCATAAGGTGCTTTGGAGCTGTCGCCTATAGTAAACTTTGTCTTATCTGCACTAGGCTCGAATGTTTCACCTTTATAAGTAGCCTTGTTATTTACATTTATAATGGTACCTTCGTCAAGACCTGTTATATCTACGGTACTGCTATACTGTATCTGCACAAGGTTTATATTGTCAAATTCTTCACTATCATTGAACTTTATCTCAAACGAAGTGTTGTCGGCATTAGGTACTACAGTGTAATTTGAACTGTCAAGCGGATCATAGCTTCCTGTTCCATTTCTCTGAACATACATGATAATGGAATCAGTGTCAAGAACGCTCTTTATTGACTTACCATCATTTGACGTAGCGTTCATTATATCGCTTATAGTCTTACCCCTAAAGGAACCGTTTGTCTGCTTGACCTCTACCTGCCACTTATATGTAACACTGCTTTCGTCCTGAGAAATGCCAAGAACTGTTTTTGACTTCTCGTTTACAGGCTTATAATAAACTGTCTTGTCAGAATGGAATCCGTCAATACCTGCAGTATTTTTCACTGCATAATTTCCATTGCTGTCAGGGTCGCCAAGATCATAGTCAGCAACCTTTGTTTCATAGGAAATAACTACCTCGTTATTGTCACCTATTCTGTCAGGCAAAACAAGCTCACCGTCACTTGCAACTGTTGCATCAAAGGTATCATTTCCAACCTTTATGCTGACAATCTGTCCTGCTTTAAGCATATTATCAGTTATTGTCTTGCCTTTAAGGGTAGAATTTTTGTCATTACATTTAACAGTTACTTCCCATTTGAGTATACCTAACGTGTTATTATCTATCCAACCACTTTTTGATATCTGATACCTATTATAAACAGTTTCACTTGATGTGATATCAGACCATGGTTGGCTTTTATCAGGTCTTTGCATTTTAACTGTATTTGTAGTTTCCGCCTTGTCAGGATCGATAGCTGTCACATACTCGATAGTAATTTTTGACGCTGTTGTTTTATCGTCAAACGTAAGCGTGTTTCCATTAAGTGTGTACTTTACATCTGAACCATCATCAGCTTTAAGTGCAAAGCTTCCTGGCTTTGCATCAGGGAATGCTTCATCATAAAGGTGATAGCCCTTGAGGTCTGCACCGCTAGGGTTGCTTACAACAATTTCCCATGTGACTTCGTTATTGTCGTAGTCAACATTCTTGCCTGTTTTTGAGATCTTATCCTTCTTTGACTCAGAATAAATAGTTTTATCTGCTTTTACTCCATTTCCGTCCTTATCATATGTGGTGGATTTGTTTTCCACCTTACCTGACATAACGAAATTCGGGTCGCTTGTAGGATATGGGGTCGTGTAGCTTATGGTAACATTTTCTTTGCTGAATCCATCGCTGAAAACAAACTTTCCGCTTGACGCGTCATAGCTTCCTGCACCCTCAGGTGAAACAGTGAAGCTTCCGTCAACAGCATCCTTAAAAAGCTCGTCCTCGATCCTGTCAAGAGGCTTCTTTGCAGGATTGTCCACTGTGATAGTCCACCTAACTCCGTCAGCAGTTTCGCTTGCGTCCTTTATGGCAGACATAGTGAGCGGAGTAAAACCGTCTATTTCAACCGTCTGACCGCCTATCTCAACAGTGGTCTTATCACCTGTATCTGTATCCTTACGCTTTACATTACCCTCAAAGCTTGCCTTACCGCTTATAGCGTCCTTCTCATTTTTATGTTGATATCGCTCGTCAAACTCAATAAAAAGATACTTCTTTCCATCTATCTCGTCGACTCTGTACTTACCTGAAATTCCATGTCCTTCATCGAAGTGAGTATCCTCGACATCACCCCAGGTTCCGTCTGACGGTATACCGCCCTCGGGCAGGCTAACATTATCGTCGATAGGGAAATAAATATACCTATTGGTCATTGCGCCCTTGTCAAAATCAAATTCCACATTGAATTCAATCTTTTTAGATTGGTCTTTTCCTGAACCGACCGCATCATAGGATTTTATCGTGACGCTATTCGCATCCTTATAAGAATAGCTTCCACCGTTATAGGAAACATCTCCACCTGCCACGGAAGTACCCTCAGTGGCACTTATTGCAGGCATAACAAGACTTGCCAGCACCGACACTGTCATAACTACAGACAGCACCACACCGAACAAGCGGCTGCGTTTTTTCCTTTCATTTTCTTTTAGATATTGCCGAACTTTACCGTTAAAATCCTGCAAAACGGATCACTCCCTCCGAAATTATACACTATTTATAATAAACGCTAGTCCACTGTGCCTATCCTTTTAAAAGGATATATCCTCAGTGAGACCTTTCCAAGCACTGCTTCCTCAGCAATACAGCCTATCCTCTTTGTACGGCTGTCAACAGACGTAGATCTGTGGTCGCCCATAACGAATATTCTCTCGTCAGGCACCTGATAAGGCAGCTCGATATCACATTCTCCCAGAGCTTTGCCGTCAACATACGGCTCATTCAAGGTTTTTCCGTTGACGATAACAGTACCGTCCTCCTTGATATCCACCACATCTCCTGCTGTAGCGATAACACGTTTCAACAGTATCTTATTATTGTAATAAAACGCAACTATATCGCCCTTCTGAAAGCTTCCACGCTTTCTGCACACCACCAGCTCGTCGTCATGCAAAGTCGGCGTCATACTTGTACCCGTTACTCTCAAAACAGGCAAAAACAACATTGATATGATCACTGCTGCCGCTGCCACAACAAGAAGCGACGCCACGGTGCTGCGGAGTATCCTCAGATATTCCCGCCTTTCATGATGCTTTTTTACCACCCGCTCAAGTGACTGGACATCAGGAAGCTCAGGTTTTTTTAACACCTCGTTCTTGCTATCTGCCGCCATGATCTTCCTCCACTACCGGCTGCTCAACAACCAGCTTGTGACCTGTCAGTGCAGCTACCTGCCGCTCCAGCCTGTCAAGTCGGTCAGTGATACTTTTTTTATCTTCAAGCTTTTGAAGAAGCTTTTCATTCTCTGCGTTAAGCTTATCATATTCTTTTCGCAGATAAAGCATTAACTCGAGCAGCTCATTTTTTGACAATTTTTCAAGCGCCTTATCCTTCAAAAGCCTCACCTCCGACGCAATATGCCTATATAATTACAAGTATTATATCACTTGATTTTCCATTTGTCAATCCCACAATATATCATATTTGTATTTTATTACATATAAATACACTGATAGTTCGCACAATATTGATTTATCATTTTCATAGTGCTGGCAGATGATAAAACGGCATATTTATTAGCCTTGAACATGAAACAATACGAAACCTGCGTTTTTACGCTAATTGCAACTTTCCCCCAAAAAATCTTTCCTATTTTGATTATAGCAGCCTGCATAGTCAATATTTTAGCATTGTATACTAATGCTGTATTTATTAATATTTTGTAAACTTTGATAAATAACTTTCTATCATTAGCCAAATATTAACTCAGCCCCAGATCGGTCCTTATTTAACGGCAAATGTTTGCTGCAAAGCAAACAAGCTTTACATATCTATATTGACAAGCTTTTGGACTTTACACGTTTGACAAAGCAAGAAAAATCGGCAAATTTCATGTATTCACCGATCTATCATCAATTTTGCTTTCTCACAACAGCATATTCATCATCAAGCCTGTAATAAGGACAGCTATATTCGCTGTCGCTCATTGATCTGTATGCTTCGTCCTCATCAAGATCGACCATGCAGCAGTAACATTCACAATCCTCATCAAAAACGTAATTCACACAGCTTTCGCAACGGCTGACTATTTTCTTCACCTTTGTCATAACAGCCTCCTATTTAAGCACCTTTTTAAGTATATTATTTATAAATACAAGTGCGTCCTTCATTTTTTTCATATCACTATCTGAAACGCTGGAAAATTTACCAAGTATATCATCAAGTATCTCGTTTTTCATCTTTTCCATAAAGCGCATAGCTTCGTCAGTGAGCCTGATGTTGATAACTCTGCGATTATCGGGGTTTTGCATTCTGATAACAAAGCCCTTGTCAACAAGCTGTGCCACTGCCCTTGTTGCCTGCTCATTAGAAGTGTTTATCTTGCTTGCAAGCTGTGACATTGTGAGCGTTCCCTCAATACATAGTGACAGCATTATTATCTGCTGAGTTCTTGTTATATCATACTTTTTCTTATCAAACGTATCAAATACCAATTTTCTGCTGAGAGGGTATATCTCATACATTGACATGATACATTCACGACGTACATTGTCTACCATTTTTACTTCCTCCACATAACACGCATATGAGCGTAGGTCGATTATTTTTCCACACACAGTAATTATATCATATGTTTCTCATTTGTCAATAGCAGAATTATATCAATATTTGATTTTGTTAAGTGATTCTTTTAGGGGCTTTGTTGATGAAGATAGATTATATGCGCATGACAAGTTTTAGAATTTTACCAATTTACAAAAAGTTCAGTCGAAATTTCTGTAAATTATAGCTGCCAGCTTAACACAAGACGGTAAGAATGTGGTATAATAGTTAATGAAGTAAAAATAGATTATGGAGGTTTAAAGTATATGTTGTGTACTGAGTGTAAAAAAGAGCAAGAAAAACGTATTCCTAACGAGGAAAAAGAAAATGCACAGCCCGCCGAGAAAGTGTGCAGCGACGTACATACAACACTGAAATCAAAGCGTTCAGCCGCTTTGATACTTTTGACTGGTGCTACGCTTATGCTTATAATGGTGTTCATTCTTTTTTGGCTTATCATGTTGCCGAATCTGCCACAAGACAACAGCGTCCTTGCGAATAACTGTGCAAATATATGCCAGACCGCTAAGGAATATATCGGGATCTGATCTTCAAGACGTTCTGCTCCTGCCTTCGGGCGGGAGTTTTTTTGTTTTATGGCGATTTTACAAGCTTTTTACGGCACCTGCATTGACATCATATTTGTTTGGCGGTATAATAATACAGTATGATATAAGATGCCTTTCTTACGATAGGAGTTAGGAGAAATAAGAATATGAATAACAAGGTCTACGATAACAGAGAGTTATCATGGCTTAAATTTAACGAGAGAGTTCTTGAAGAAGCTCAGGACAGTGCTACACCGCTTCTTGAAAGATTGCTTTTTCAGTCGATATTTGCAAGCAATCTTGACGAGTTTTTCAGGGTGCGTGTGGGTTCGCTCTATGATTCCTCACTTGTGGACGACGATCATAAAGACAACAAGTCCAAAATGCGTCCATCTGAACAGCTTTCAGCAATATTTGAGCGTGTTCATGAGCTTATACCAATAAAAGATAAGACATACAAAGCTATCTGCGAGGAACTGGAGCTTAAAAATATAGTACATAAAAACATAAAGGCTCTCACTGAACAGGATAAGAAATTTCTTGAAGCTTATTATGCCTATGAGGTCAAGCCGTTTCTTAATGCGTTTATCATTGATAAAAGACACCCTTTCCCGTTTCTTGCAAATCAAAGTATTTATGCGGTCGCAAAACTCGCCTCAAAATCTGCCGTCACAGTGGGTATAGTTAGCTGTAACGAGAAATTTCAGCGTGTGATCTTTCTTCCTGATGACGAGGGGTGCATAAGCTATATCCTTGTAGAGGAGCTTATTCTCCATTATGCTGACAAGGCATTTGAGGGCTATAAAATTGAAGAAAAGGCTCTTATGAGAGTGACACGAAACGCCGACATCGACGTTGACGAGTGCTTTGACTCGGAACTTGATTTCAGACAAAATATGTCTGAGCTTATCAACAAGCGTAAACGCCTTTGCCCTGTGAGATTGCAGCTTTCAAAGCAAATATCCGACACTGTGCTAAACGAACTGCTTTCAAGGTTGGAGCTTTCAGAAAAGCAAGTCTTTGTGGAGAAAACTCCCCTTGATATGTCCTATGTGTTCGCTGTGTTTGACAAGGCGGCAGACAGAAAAGAGCTTTTTTTCCCGAAGCAGGAGCCTCAGCCCTCTGCGATGATAGACCCGTCAAGGTCAATGATAGAGCAGATAGACGAAAAGGATCTTTTTCTGCACTATCCTTATGAGTCCATAAAGCCTTTTATCAGGCTTCTTGACGAGGCGGCAAAGGACGATAGCGTTACGTCTGTCAAAATGACTTTGTATCGTGTGGCGAAGAACTCCAAGGTCATAAAGGCGTTGTGCAACGCCGCTGAAAATGGCAAGGACGTGCTTGTGCTTGTGGAGCTTAGGGCACGTTTTGATGAGGAAAACAATATAGGGTGGTCAAAGCTTCTCGAGGAGTCAGGCTGTCATGTAATGTATGGTCCGCAGGGACTTAAAGTCCATTCAAAGCTTTGTCTTATTACAAGAAAAGTTGGCGACAGCGTTAAGTACACTGTTCAGGTGGGTACAGGAAACTACAACGAAAAGACCGCAGGGCTTTATACCGACCTTTGCCTTATGACATCAAACAATGACATTGCTCAGGATGCTTGCGAGGTGTTCAGAACGCTGTCAATGGGCGAGCTTGTGGAAAGCTCAAAGGCACTTATGGTCGCTCCCCACTGTCTGCAAAATAAGGTAGTGGAGCTTATGGATAATGAGATAAGCATTGCAAGAGCAGGCGGTGAGGGATATGTTGCCGCAAAGCTCAATTCTCTTACTGATAAGGTGCTTATGGACAAGATAATAGAATGTTCTCAGGCAGGCGTGAAGGTAGAGCTTGTTATAAGAGGTATATCCTGCCTTGTTGCAGGTGTGGAGGGCGTTACTGACAATGTGCAGATACGCTCAATAGTGGGCAGATATCTTGAACACGCAAGGATATATATTTTCGGCACAGGTGTTCGCAAAAAGGTATACATATCCAGCGCAGACTATATGACAAGAAACACCACAAGGCGAGTTGAGGTCGCCGCACCTATCCTCAGTGAAGAAGTAAAAAAACGTGTCCTTAATATTTTTGACACCCAGATGCAGGACAACGTAAAAGCAAGGATAATGCAGCCTGACGGAAAATATGTCCGTGCAGAGCGTGGAGATATTGCCATTGACGCACAAAGCAGATTTTACGCTGAAGCATACGCCAATGCACCAAAGCCTGCTCCTGTTAATGATGCCAAGGCTGTCGAGCCTGAAAAGGAGAAAAAGGGCTTTTTAGGCTGGCTCAAAAGGCTTTTCAGAAGAAAAAAGAAATGATATACAATGCGGTCATATTCTAATGGCTGCATTTTTTTGTACAAAAAAAGGGACAGACTTTCGCCTGTCCCTTAAATTTTTATTCATTACTTCTTATCTGCAAAAGCGTTGTTGATAGCTGAAACAAGACCCTTGATAGAAGATACGATGATATCTGAGTGTCTGCCGACGCCCCAGTACATTTTGTCGCCGCAGGAGATTCCAACATACGAAACAGCCTCAGATGTTGACTTTCTTTCAAGGGCGTGTTCTGTGTATGTTTCTACGGTAAAATCAAAGTTCAAAGCCTGCTTGATAGCATTTGCCACAGCGTCAAGACGTCCGTTGCCCTCTGCTGTATGATCGTCTGTTACGCCGTTTACTGAAGCTGTGATAGCGGCGCAGATAGTGCCGTTCTGCTTCTGAACATAGTGTGCTTCAGGAATGTCAACAGGTGCGCACTTGTTGAGGTACTCGTCCTTGAATATCTTGTAGACCTCATCAGGCATAAGCTCCTTGTGCTTGTGGTCTGAAACAGCCTTTACCTTGTAGCCGAAGTCCTCTCTCATCTTCTTTGGCAGATCGTAGCCGAACTGGTTCTGAAGAATAAAGCCTATTCCTCCCTTGCCTGATTGCGAGTTTATTCTGATAACGTCACCGTCATACTCTCTGCCAACGTCATGCGGATCGATAGGAAGATAAGGAACTGTCCACTTGTCACAGCTCTTTTCTTTTCTCCAGTTCATGCCCTTTGCGATAGCGTCCTGATGTGAGCCTGAGAATGCAGCGAATACAAGTGCGCCTGAATATGGGCTTCTGTCATAAACCTTCATTCTTGTAACTCTCTCGTAAAGCTCTACCAGTGCAGGCATATCTGAGAAGTCCAGCTTAGGGTCAACTCCGTGAGTGTACATATTAAGTGCGATAGTAACGATATCGGCATTGCCTGTTCTCTCACCATTGCCGAAACAAGTACCCTCTATTCTGTCAGCACCTGCAAGCAGACCCATTTCGCAGTCTGCCACTGCACAGCCTCTGTCATTATGTGGGTGAAGTGAAACTATAACGTTCTCTCTGTTGTGAAGAGTGTCGCACATATACTCTACCTGCTGAGCATAAACATGAGGCATTGACATTTCAACTGTTACAGGCAGGTTGATGATGACCTTGTTATCAGGTGCAGGCTGCCAGATGTCGATAACAGCGTTGCAGATATCTCTTGCAAACTCAGGCTCTGTGCCTGTGAAGCTCTCAGGAGAATACTCGAATACGATATTGCCCTTTGCGTGCTTCTTATACTCGTTACAGAGCTTTGCACCGTCTGTAGCTATCTTGATTATCTCTTCCTTAGACTTGCGGAAAACCTGCTCTCTCTGTGCAACAGATGTTGAGTTATAAAGGTGGACAACAGCGTTCTTTGCACCGTCGATAGCTTCAAATGTTTTCTTTATGATATGCTCTCTTGACTGTGTAAGCACCTGAATAGTAACATCATCAGGTATCATGTTCTTCTCGATAAGTGTGCGGCAGAACTCATACTCTGTTTCAGAGGCGGCAGGGAAACCTATCTCTATCTCCTTAAAGCCTATCTCAACGAGCTTTGTGAAAAACTCCAGCTTTTCTTCAAGGCTCATAGGAATGATAAGAGCCTGATTTCCATCTCTCAGGTCAACAGAACACCATGCAGGAGCGTGGTCAACATACTCTTTTTCAGCCCACTTCATGCACTTTACAGGAGGCATATAATAGCCTCTCTCATACTTTTCTACGTTTTTCATGTCAGATCCTCCTTATAAATATAAAGCCGATAATTATTTTGATAGTGATGTGGAAAAGGGCATAAAAAAATCGCCACTCCTACCAAAAAGGAGAGACGAGCTTTGCCGTGTTACCACTCTCATTCATATACGGCTCACACCGCATATCTCAGCCGCATCTATCAATGCGTATCTCTATAACGGGAGAACCCGTGAGCGGCTAATAAGATTTCACCGTTCAGGCTCGGGGACGAGTTATCACAAATTCCGCATACCGTCTTGCACCCACCGACGGCTCTCTGTAATGTCAGAACTTTGCTTTTGTTCCTGTCAACGCCTTTATCATATTGTTTTTATTATACCCATACTTCCCGCTTTTGTCAATAGGGCATTTGCTGATTTAACAATTTGTTAATATTCGGTGCTAAATCGTTTTCCCTGACATTAAATGTAGGGGCTGGCGTCCCCTGCAAAATAATCTTAAAATATTCTTATTACGCTTTTCAAATGCTTAAAAGTATCTTAATTAGCCTGTCTGTCGGTTGACAAAGAATAAGCAATGGTCTATAATAATAGATGCTGGCTGAGGGGTTTACCACTCATACTTTTGTACAAAAGGGGATCTATAACATGATATTTGAAAGCATTAAAAAGCTTGTAACATATGGTCTGGAAAGCGGACTTATTGAGGAGAGCGACAGGGTTTATACTACAAACAGGCTTCTTGAAGCCCTTGACCTTGAGGAATATCAAGAGCCAGCGGAGGAGTTTTCTGACGTTGACCTTGAAAGCACCCTCAAAGAGCTTCTCGATTACGCTGTGGAAAAGGGCCTTACAGAAAATTCTATTGTATACAGAGATCTTTTCGACACAAAACTCATGGGGCTTCTTACTCCAAGACCGTCAGAGGTAGACACAAAGTTCTGGGGACTTTACAACCACCAGTCTGCAAAGGTCGCAACTGACTATTTCTACAAGCTTTCGCAGGACACGGACTACATAAGAAGATACAGAGTGAAGAAAGATATGCGCTGGATAGCTCCAACAGAGTACGGCGACCTTGATATAACTATCAATCTTTCCAAGCCTGAAAAAGACCCGAAAGCCATTGCGGCGGCAAAGCTTGCAAAGCAGTCGGGATATCCTAAGTGCCTGCTGTGCTATGAGAACGTGGGATATGCAGGACGAGTGAACTCCCCTGCAAGACAGAACCACCGTGTTATATCCCTTAAAATAAACGGCACAGACTGGGGACTTCAGTATTCCCCATATGTTTATTACAACGAGCATTGCATCCTTTTCAATAAGAAGCATACTCCTATGGTAATAGACCGTTCGGCATTTGAGAAGCTTTTTGACTTTGTCAGACAGTTTCCGCACTATTTCATAGGTTCAAACGCTGACCTGCCTATCGTTGGCGGATCTATCCTTTCGCACGAACATTTTCAGGGCGGTCATTATACTTTTGCAATGGCGAAAGCCCCTGTTGAAGAAAAGATAGTTTTCAAGGGCTTTGAGAACGTTGACGCTGGCATCGTAAAATGGCCTATGTCCGTTATCAGAATAAACAGCGAGGACAAAAACGCTCTCGTTGACCTTGCTGACAAGATACTCAAAGCCTGGAGAGGCTACACTGACGAAGAAGCGTTCATTTACGCTGAAACAGAGGGTGAGCCGCACAACACTATCACCCCTATCGCAAGAATGAGAAACGGCAGATATGAGCTTGACCTTGTGCTTAGAAACAACATCACCACCGAGGAATATCCTCTTGGCGTTTATCACCCGCATCAGGAGCTTCATCATATAAAGAAAGAGAATATCGGTCTTATCGAAGTAATGGGTCTTGCAGTGCTTCCGTCAAGACTTAAAGGCGAAATGGAGAAGCTTGCTCAGGTTCTGGTCACAGAGGGAACAGAGGGTGTACGCCGTGACAAGATGATAGAAAAGCACGCTGACTGGGCTGAGGAAATATCAAAGAAAAACAATATAACAGCCGAGAACGTTCACGAGGTCTTGCAGAAAGAAATAGGCATCGTGTTCGCAAAGGTGCTTGAACATGCAGGTGTTTATAAGAGAAACAAAGACGGAAAAGCTGCATTTGAAAGATTTATAGACTATGTGAACAACAAGTAATAAAGAAAGAGGTGAACGCCCGTATCTCGCAGAAGAGATCCTGCAAGGGTGCGGGCATTTTTATGCTCAGATTTACAAGACAGCATATAAAGGAAACAGCAATAATTCTGGCAATAGTCATTTTTATAGGTACACTGTGGTTTTTAGGCTACAAAAGGCATATAAGAGATACGATCAATCAGGCTTATGACGTTACGCCTATATCCGCCATACAGTTACAGCTTGCTTCGTCATCAAAGGCTGATAAGCTTATGATAGTGGCTCACCCTGATGACGAAGTGCTTTGGGGCGGAGGACATCTTTATGATAAAGGCTATCTTGTTGTGTGTGTAACAAACGGAAGAAATAAGGTGCGTTCTCAGGAGTTCAAGGACGTGGTGACTGCCTCGGGCAACGAGTGTATAATGCTTGAATATCCTGATAAAGTCAGGGGTAAGCGTGATGATTGGGCGCTTGTTAAGGACGGTATCGAATCTGACCTTGAAAAGATAATGACCTGCAAGGATTGGAAGCTTATAGCTGTGCATAATCAAAAAGGCGAATATGGTCATATCCACCATGTAAACGTGCATAATTACGTCACTGAGATATACGATAAGAACGATATCCAGTGCGACCTTTACTGCTTTGGCAAGTATTACAAGGCTAGCCGTCTGAAGGTGGTGGGCAACACTTTGCCAAAGATATCAAAAGAGAGATACGAGTTCAAGAAAAAGCTTGCGGATATGTATACCTCTCAAAAGAAAACTGTAAACAAGCTGTGGCATATGGCTTATTATGAGGATTGGACGCTGTATAAACGCTACAGCGAACACCCTGAAATGAAAAAACAAACTGCAACTGCGCTGGGAGTGGCTGTGAATGAAGCTCAGTAAGAAAAATATAATACATCTTTGTGTGCTTACGGGGATATATCTTCTGTTTGTCCTTGCGCTCACAAGGTTTAAATACGCCTATGGTTCTGAGCTTGATTGGGGCGGACAGCACTATGCTATCCCTGATTATTTCAGAAAGCTCTTTTACAAAACAGGGGACTTTTTTCCCTCCTTCGCCCCGAACATAGGTTGTGGTGAGAACATCTATAATCTGTCATATTATGGGCTTTATTCGCCTTTAATACTTTTTTCTTATCTTCTGCCCTTTGTGAAAATGTCCACCTATATACAGATAGTATCCATAATAGGCATTATAGCAAGCCTGTGGATATTCTATATATGGATGCGGCAGAAATTCACAGACAACACAGCGTTTGCACTGAGCTTTGTGTTTCTCTTTTCAGCGCCCCTTATCTTCCACAGTCACAGACATATAATGTTCGTGAATTATATGCCGTTCCTGCTTTTAGGTTTTATGGCTATCGAGGATTATTTTGAGGGCAAGAGAAAATACATGGTGACGCTTTGGGCATTTTTGATGCTCATGACAAGCTATTTCTTTGCAGTGTCGGGTCTTGCGGCAATGGCAGTGTATGGCGTTTACCGTTGGCTGAAAATAAATGAAAAGCCAACTTTCAAGAAGTTCTGCAAAGACGGAACAGCATTCGCTTTCAGGCTTATCCTAGCAGTGATAATGGCGTGCGTGCTTATCCTGCCGACACTGCACTGTATGCTCTCCGGCAGAGAGGCAGGCAACAGCCATGTTGATCTCAAGTCGTTCATACCAGGTGTAAACTTGAAATTCCTGCTCTATTATCACTACTCAATGGGGCTTTGCCTTTTCACAGTGCTTAGCATAATATCGGCGGTGTTCTCAAAACAACGCTATAGAAGATTTCTCGGGATCGTTATGATGGTAATAGCCACCTGCCCTATAATAGTCTATATGTTAAACGGCACACTGTATGTTGACCCGAAAGTTCTTATACCTTTCCTTCCTCTTGGTATGCTCCTTTTCGGACACACCTATTTTGATATAATAAGAGGAAAGCTAAAGCTTAAACCACTTGCAGTGATAACCCTTTTAGTTGCATTGGCAGGAGTTTTCTGGTTCAAGACCACCAAAAAAGTGGAGTTTTATATTATCCTTGACTTTGTTGTGCTTATGTCGAGCCTGTTTGTATACAGACGTTGCAAAAAAGAGTTCATACTTAATATAGGAATGTCCCTTTGCCTCGTGGTATCCACAGTATATGCAAACTTTGCAGACGAACTTGTGCCTTTAAGAGAGCTTGAATATGATAACAGCAGTGATATGAATACACTTGCAGATTATGTCGGCTCGCAAGAGGAGATATCGAGGACTTCAAACTGCGTTGATGAAGTGAACACAGTGAACATGATATATAATGCAGATTATTACACCATGTCAATATATTCCTCACTGCACAATAAAGATTACAACAAATTTTATTACAGCGAGATATACAACGAAAATTCATACCGCAACACTTCCCTGACCACTCAGACACGAAGCCTTATTGCTGATATGTATTTTTCAAACAGATATCTCATCACTGACGACCCAGTAAAGGCAGTGTCAGGCTACAAGAAGATAAAAGAGAGCGGAAGCCTTTCACTTTATGAAAACAATGACGTTCTGCCTTTCGGATATGCTACCAATGCTCTTATCGGCAGAAAAGAATATAATTCCCTGAATTATCCTTACTCAGTGGAAGCTCTTTTCAATAATATAATAGTTGAGGATAAGACGGAAAAGTCGTTTTCATCTGATATAAAAAAGGTACGCTCCATCAACTTTACAGAGTGCGACCAGATAAAGCGTGAATGGGGAAAATACACCATTGACGCTAAAAAGCCTTTCACTCAGGAGATAACGCTTCCCGAAACGCTCACGAACAATGAGATAATGTTTGTATCTTTCAATGTGAACAACGATATAAAGGGTGGCAGAAAGGACGCTTGGGTGTCCATAAACGGCAATAAAAACAAGCTCACTGCACCTGATTGGAAGTATTACAATAATAACAGACGTTTTGAATATGTCATAACCACAGGTCAGGACTATAGTGCAGACAGCGTTAAAGTGAATTTCTCTGACGGCAAGTATGAGATAACCAACGTTCGCTGTTATGTCATCGACAAAGACAGCCTTGTGCGTGACGTTGACCCGTTCATGATAGACAAGAAGACCTCTCACGGAGATGTGATAAACGGCACTATAGACGTTAAAAATGACGGCTATTTCACCATTTCCATTCCGTATACCGACGGCTTCACCGCCGAGATCGACGGCAAAGAAGTGCAGTGTGAAAAGACCGACACTGCATTCCTTGGCTTCAAGATACCAAAGGGCAGTCACAGCATAAAGATAACCTTTACTGCACCGTTGCTCCACGAGGGCATAGTTCTCTCAGGGGCAGGCTTGCTGATATTCATAGTATGCGTTATTATTGACAGAAGAAAATCAAAAGCTTCAAAGTAGAAAAAAATAAAAGCGACAGAAATCTGGATCTGTCGCTTTTTTTGTCGTATGTTTGGGTTTGTCTATTCACTTATTACATAAAATATGATAAAATAACAGAGTGATTGTGTGACTTTTGTCAAAGATTCTGTCTGAATCCCTCACCAATGGTAACATTTTCGTATGCAAGTTCACGCATTTTCAGCATTACGTCATGTGGAGTTTCTCTCATTCCGCCCGTTGCCCAATCTATTATTATTCCGCAATAGCCATGAGAATAAAAATCGGCAAAGAACTTCGCCTTATCGGAACGCTTTCTGGTTATAGCAACAGCGTGATAGAAAAATCTGATGAACAGCTTGTGCATACTTCTGAAAAGATAATGCTCAAATATCTTTTCGTTGCTTTTTAGCGTGTTTGAGTAAAAGCGCTTGTCTTTGAACATATTTACGAGAAATCCTTCAAGACGCTCATACCAGTTGTCGTAGTTTACGCCTTTGGTGATGTCAGCGAAAAGCTCGTGAAGATAGATATAGCTCAAAAGCTCATATTTATCCTGAAAATGGTAATAAAAAGACTGGCGGTTAAGACCGCACTCACCTGTTATATCGGATATGGATATTTTATCAAAGGGTTTTTGCTCGCAGAGTTTTTTCAGTGAATCACACAAAGCACTTTTGGTTATCGCAGAGCTTGACATTTAACTACATTCCTTTCAGATTCATAACGACAAAAGGTCTTTTTTGAGGAAAAATCAGACTAAGCTGAATTAATGTCAAAAAAGCAGACAATTTGCGCTAACTTTTATTATATCATAATTTTATGAAATTTCAATAACTTTTTATAAATATTTTATCATTATCATATTTTTCACAGGGGGAAACGGCATGAAAAACAATATCATCACAGAATTTATAAATGGTCAAAGCTGTAGAGCGTATGAAGCCCTGGGGGCAGTAAAAATAGAGAACGGCATAAGATTTTCCACCTATGCGCCCCATGCAAGAAAGGTAGAGCTTTGCCTGGATGGAGATATTATCCCTATGGAATGCGATGAACGTGGGGTATGGAGCGTTGAACACCCTGCAAAAGAGGGTGACATTTATCAGTATGTTATCACAACGCCTACTCTTGAAAAGCACTACCGCTCAGACCCTTTTGCGGTGTACAGCGAGGTAAGGCCGAAAAATGCGTCTGTGGTGTATGATATCGACAGCTATAGCTGGAATGACCAAGAATGGCTCTCAAAGCGTGACAAATGCTATGAAAAGCCTATGAACATCTATGAGGTACATTTCGGCTCGTGGCGCATAAAAGAGGGAAAAGAAGAAACCGACCGCTTTTACACCTATGAAGAAATGATAGACCTGCTCATACCTTATGTAAAGGAAATGGGCTATACCCATATCGAGCTTCTGCCACTGACGGAATATCCTTATGACGGCTCATGGGGCTATCAGGTGTCGGGATATTTCTCCGCAACCAGCCGTTACGGCGACCCCAGAGGGCTTATGAAGTTCATAGACGCTTGTCATGCGGAAAATATCGGCATTATTCTGGACTTTGTGCCCGTACATTTTGTCCGTGATTTCTATGCCCTGCACATCTATGACGGAGGCTTCCTCTTTGAAAGCGACAATGAGTATGACAGATACTCCGAGTGGGGTACTGCCCTGTTTGACTACACAAAGCCTCATGTGCTTAGCTTTGTAAAATCCTCAGTTAATTTCTGGATAGAAAAATATCATGTTGACGGATTGAGATATGACGCAGTTGCAAACCTTATCTATCGTCACGGTCACACTGATGACGCTGTGAACGACAGCGGTATATGGTTCTTGAAGAACACTAATTACACCATTCAGAAAATGCACCCTGACGTTATGCTTTTCGCAGAAGATTCCACAAACTACACAAAGGTAACTGCCCCTGTTGAGTTCGGCGGACTTGGCTTTGACTATAAATGGGATCTGGGCTTCATGAACGATACCATCAATTATATAAAGACTCCGCCTTTTGAACGCAGAAATCATCACAATAAAATGACTTTCTCCATGAGTTATTTCTATAATGACCTTTTCATTCTTCCTTACTCCCACGACGAGGTAGTTCACGGCAAGAAAACCATGGTGGATAAGGTGTTCGGCAGTCAGCAGGAACAGTTTGCTACCATAAGAGCACTGTATACTTTCCAGTTCACTCACCCTGGCAAGAAACTAAACTTCATGGGCAACGAGCTTGGCGAATATCTTGAGTGGCGTGATGAAAAAGAGCTTGGCTGGAATTTGCTCACATATCCTATACATGATTCATTACACGAGTATGTGAAAGCACTCCACAAGCTTTATCTTGAACAGCCTGCACTGTATAAGTCCGACTATAATTCCACATCTTTCCGCTGGATAGACGCAGACAACAAAAATCAGTGCATTTATGCCTACCGCAGAAGCGACCCTTCCGGCAAGACGCTTTATATGGTGTTCAATTTTTCCGGAAGCTATCAGAACTATAGCCTGAAGGTCGAGCAAAACGGAGCCTACAAAGAGCTTCTCAACTCTGACCGTGATATTTATAGTGGATCAAACTGCATAAACAGCGGTCTTTATACCACAAACTATAAGCTGCCACTCAGACTCGCACCTCTCAGCAGCGTTATAATTACCACAGAATGAGAAAAAAATATTAAAAATCATAAAATACTATTGCAAAATGGCGAAATATGCGTTATAATATGAGTGTATGTAATATACAACATTTACACCAAAATCATTTGAGAGGAGTTATGTAAATAATGGTTTATTCTCACGAAGTTGAAACAATGTGCCCTATCGCTCAGGGCGTTGCTCACGGTGCAGCTCCAATTCCAGAAGAAGCAAAGTGGGTAAAAGCTAAGGAAATCAAGGATATCTCAGGCTTTACACACGGTATCGGCTGGTGTGCTCCACAGCAGGGCTGCTGCAAGCTGACACTTAACGTAAAAGAGGGCGTTATTCAGGAATGTCTCGTTGAAACTATCGGCTGCTCAGGTATGACACACTCTGCTGCTATGGCATCAGAGATCCTTCCAGGCAGAACAGTTCTCGAGGCTCTTAACACAGACCTCGTTTGCGACGCTATCAACACAGCTATGAGAGAGCTTTTCCTCCAGATCGTTTACGGTCGTTCACAGAGTGCATTCTCTGAGGGCGGTCTTGTAGTAGGCGCTGGTCTTGAGGACCTTGGTAAGGGGCTTCGTTCACAGGTAGGTACTATGTATGGTACACTTGCAAAGGGTCCTAGATACCTTGAAATGACAGACGGCTATGTTACAGGTCTTGCACTTAACGAAGATGACGAGATCATCGGCTACAAGTTTGTAAACTTCGGCAAGATGATGGACTTCATCAAGGCTGGCGACGATGCTAACACTGCTTTTGAAAAAGCACAGGGTCAGTACGGTAGAGTAGCTGACGCTGTTAAGATCGTTGACCCAAGAAAAGAATAAGGAGGATTTGTTACAATGGCTTTATTTGAATCATATGAGAGAAGAGAAAAGCAGATCCTTGCTGTTATCAATCAGTACGGTATCAACACTATCGAAGAGTGTGCTGACGTATGCAAGGCTAAGGGTCTTGACATTTATAAGCTCGTTGAGGGCATTCAGCCTATCTGCTTTGAGAACGCTAAGTGGGCTTACACAGTAGGCTGCGCTATCGCTATCAAGAAGGGCTGCACAAGAGCTGCTGACGCTGCTGCTGCTATCGGTGAGGGACTTCAGGCTTTCTGTATCCCTGGTTCTGTAGCTGACCAGAGAAAGGTTGGTCTTGGTCACGGTAACCTCGGCAAGATGCTTCTTGAAGAGGACACAGAGTGCTTCGCATTCCTCGCAGGCCACGAATCATTCGCTGCCGCTGAGGGTGCTATCGGTATCGCTGAGAAGGCTAACAAGGTTAGAACAAAGCCTCTGAGAGTTATTCTTAACGGTCTTGGCAAGGACGCTGCACAGATCATCGCCAGAATCAACGGCTTCACATATGTTGAAACAGAAATGGATTACTACACAGGCGAAGTTAAGGAAGTATTCCGCAAGGCATACTCTGACGGTCTGAGAGCTAAGGTAAACTGCTACGGTGCTAACGATGTTACCGAGGGCGTTGCTATCATGTGGAAGGAAAATGTTGACGTTTCTATCACAGGTAACTCAACAAACCCAACAAGATTCCAGCACCCAGTTGCAGGTACATACAAGAAGGAAAGACTTGAGAAGGGCAAGAAGTACTTCTCAGTTGCATCAGGCGGAGGAACAGGTAGAACTCTGCACCCAGATAACATGGCTGCTGGTCCTGCTTCTTATGGTATGACAGATACAATGGGAAGAATGCACAGCGACGCTCAGTTTGCTGGTTCTTCTTCAGTTCCTGCACACGTTGAGATGATGGGTCTTATCGGCATGGGCAACAACCCAATGGTTGGTGCTACAGTTGCTTGCGCAGTTGCAGTTGAAGAGGCTATGAAGTAAGGTTTTAAGCCACTTTGCGGATTTTGCAAGAAATTGTAAATTTACTTTTTGTGTAAAAAACTTGTCCACTGTCCACGGATTGTCCACGCTTTTTTAAAATGTGGACAGTTTCGTGGACAAGTTGTATATTTCGTGGACAACGTTAAAGACTAAAAAATTATTAAGTAAAAAGAAGGCGTTAGATTAATTTATCTAACGCCTTAATTTTTTATTAATAATCAGGCTTCGTGGCCAAAAATATCATTAAGAACATCGTCACCCTCTTCTTTCATTTCATTTGTAAGATGTTGGTATATTCCTAATGTGATTTGAATATTTTTATGTCCCAACCTTTCTTGGACATATTTAGGCTTAGCTCCTGCTGATAACAGCATTGAGCAATGCGTATGCCTTAAAGAGTGAAAGGTAAAATTGATACCTAACTTCTTGTGTATAATCATCGAGGTATGTTGCATTGTTCTTGGTTGTATATAACTGCCATCGTTTCTTATACAGACAGGATGTATTTTTTTACCTCTATGTTCGTTGTTCAATATTCCGTCTTTATCTTCAAACCAATAAATAAATTTGTCTTTTAAAAAACGACGATACTCTTCTTGTCTTTGCTTTTCACGTCGCAAAAGCTCAGTTAATCCGTCGTCTATAGTTATTGTCCTAAAGGAATCATATTTTGGATTTGAGAAATACCAACACCTTTTTCCGCTATCGTCCCATTGTATTTGACGGTTTATTGAAATTGTTTTGTTAATCAGATCCACATCGTTCCAACATAATCCATAAGCCTCGCCTAATCGAAGCCCGCATTTGTAGCCCAACATCATTGGTATATGAGTAGAAGAGGTCTCTGGGAAACGCTCAAAAATTCGTAACATGTCTTCTTCCGAGATTAGATAATGCGGCTGAGTCTTAGAATCGACCGTTGCCAAACGTTTGCTTGGCAATTGAACATATGCCATGGGATTTGAAGAAATATAATTTAGTGGTTCTACGGCATAACTTAAACTGCTTGAAAGGATCGATTTAATAACCGACAAAGTATTTCTGCTCATCTTTGAATCATAAAGTTTGTTTATAAATTTTTGTAATAAAGGAGGAGTTAGCGAACTTATTTTATATTTCCCCAATTCAGGCAATATATATAATCTTAGCTTTTTCTGGTAATTGGCTTTTGTTTGTTTATTAAGTTTTGCTTCACAAATCACATTAAACCAAGTTTTAATGTAATCGTTAAAACTTATTTCTGATTGAACAAATACATTGCCAGTTCTATTATACTCGTTCATGGCTTGCGTACCTGCTTTTTGCGCCGCCCTACGATTAGTAAATCCAGATTTTGTGTACTGTTTTCTTTTGCCGTTAATTGTCGCACCTTCAAAACGATACTCCCATTTGTCGCCACGCTTACGCACATTTAATCTTGCCATAATTCTCCTCCTTAGTTAATACGAAAAAATAAAGCACGCACATTCGTGCGTACTCTACTTTACGATGATTTTGTATCTATATATCTAAGCAATTCAGACTCAAGTATTTTTAACGAACCTATCTTTATAGCTTTAATTTTACCCTCGCCTATTTCTCGATATATGTAATTCGTGTTTACTCTAAGAATTTGGGCGGCTTCTTTTATTGTGTAGATCTGTTCCATTTGTTATACCTCAAAAATCAACACTATCTTCCTGTGCTTCCAAAGCCGCCATTTCTTATACCATCGGCTTTATCATCAACAGTAATACCATACTTAATAAAAATACCTTGACACAATTTATCGCCAGCCTTTAGCTCTAAATCCTTGTCCACTGAGAACTTTGCCATAATATGTCCTTCATTTTCCGAGTGTGAATAATCGCTATCTACTACGCCGAAGGTATTTGATAGCCTCATTCCGTATTTAAAGCCCAAGCCTGATTTCGGGACAATTGCCAGAAACCAATCTTCGTCTATTTTGCAACGTATACCCAATGGGACAAGGACGGTTTCACCCGCCTTGACATTGATTGCTACAGGTGTATGTATATCATAGCCCGCTGAGCCAGACGTTGCCCTTGTTGGTATTATAATATTATCATACGAAAAATCTGTATATCCGCTCTTTACCATGTCATATTCAAAACGCTCTTTTGTTACTTTTTCAAATTCTGCAACATAAATCATTAAGATACCTCACTTTACTTTTTTGTTTCTATATGTTATAATTAAGATGTGATTAGTCGCTATCATTCGTTGAACATAATATTGAACAAATTATGATTTGTGGCGGCTAATAATCTATTAGGGTTTGCTAAAATGCAAACCCTTTTTTTATTAATCACACCAAAGAACAACTTTGTTTTGCTTTAAACTTTCTTGTACATTAATAACCCTCTGATTACTTGACCCTCGCCATTTTAATGTTATGTCACGTTTGTCATCTTCGTATTGACCATCAACGACTACATCGATGTACTCCATAATAGGCAAGTCTTTAATTTCTTCCCACTTATAACCTGTGTAAATCCATTGAGTTTTTGTAGGATGACAATCTTTTATTAGTGCAGATATTGCGCATACTATTTCACGATTATCAGGAAATAAAGGATCGCCGCCTGAAAATGTTATACCTGAAATATACGACTTGTCTAACTGGTTCCATATTTCAAAGAGAGTGTCAAAATCAAATGGTATGCCACTATCTTTATCCCATGTCTGAGGGTTTTGGCAGTTTTTACAATGATGATTACAGCCTGATACCCAAAGGACAGTTCTAAGCCCGTCACCATTTAACATATCATCCTTGGTTATATTATGATAGTTCATTACATACTCACCCTATCCTTTATCTCTGCAACCTTTGCGGCATTGTATCTACTTTTACCATGTATTCTAGTAAAGCCTAAATAGCCATTCATTCGATCAATCTGAGTTATATTTTCCGACCCACACTTCGGGCATTTATCCATTTCTAGTTGCTCATAACCGCAATCCTCACAATATGATAATGCTAAATTTATACCCTCATAAAATCCGTAATCCATAGCACGTCTTACAAGTGTTTTTATAGCTTCCTTATTATACGATATAGGATAACGACAATACTGTATCTTTCCGCCATTGAACAAATTCCAAAAACGCTTTTCAGTATCTTGTTTCTGAACTGGGGTAATATGTTCCCATACGCCACAATGGAATGAGTTGGAAACGTATGGTCTGTCTGATACGCCCTCTATGATACCATACTTCTTGCGGAATTGTTCAACTTGAAGCCCACACAGGCTCTCGGCAGGAGTACCGTAAATTGCGTATAGTATATGGTCTTGTTCTTTAAATTCATTTGCCTTGTCATTTATGTATTGCATTACTTCATAGGCGAAATCACTATCTTCTACAAGTGACTTACCATTATACAAATGCTGTAATTCGTTTAAAGCAGTGATACCAAAACTCATAGTCATAGCTGAAAGTATTGGTTTTATTTTATCATTAGGGTTGAGATTGCCACCAAGAAAACCACCTTGAGTAAATCCCATTGGATTTGTCGATGCCTTTTTCTCTCCTAAAAATTCATACGTTCTTTTGTGCAGGTTTCTTATAAGTTCGAGGTAATAATCAAGAACTTCATAAAAATCTTTATTCTCCTGCCTTGCCTTTGCTAATATCATCGGCAAATGTAATGATATTGCACCAAGATTAAATCTACCCTCAAAGACAGGGTAATCATTTTCGTCTTTTGGTTTCATGCCGCCTTTTACAAACCAAGGTGACAACGAAGCTCTACACAATGGCATTATGCCATTGGACTATATCTTTACACAACATTCTGTTACCAAATGCTGTGTACTTCGCTGTTCCACATAAGGAGTCGCACCTTATGTGTACTCTATTCACTTCTTCACACAAGTCTTTCACTTATGCTATGTTTTCGATAGTCTCTTGACGATTATCAAAATAACTAAAATAATAACCTAAATAATTTTTGGGAAGTTCCCCTTTTAAAACTCTTGCTATTTTATGTCTATCTAAGTTCAATACTCTACCACATTCTCTAATTGATGAAAAACTATCAACAATATTGTTGTCAAAATCAAATACAAACACCTTTGTTCTATTTTTGTGAACTCTGTTTCCACTGTGCCAACCATGCAGAACATTATATGAATTAGTACACCATTCCAAATTATCAATATTGTTGTTGGTTTTATTGCTATCAATATGATTTATGTATTTATAATTATTAGGGTTTGGAATAAAACAATGTGCTATAATCACATGAACTCTATTATGATGTTGTTTATGATTTTCCATTCTATATTGAACTTGCAAATATCCATCTGTACCGAGATATGGTTTTAATTTACGCATAGTTCTTTTGCTGTATATGTTTAGTTCTTCGTCTACTAAGAAACCGTCATATTCTTTATATTCCTTCGTTTTGTCCTCTCCTTTTTGCCGGTTTATGTAAATTATTTAGTTATTTTGAATTTCGCACAGGATTTTTTTTAGTCCCCTGTTAGCACAATTCCTAATTATCATTTCCTATAATTCCTAAACGTGAATTGTACACCCTACATTTGTAGGTTTACGAAGTTTTAGATGAGCCGTAGTGTAATTTTTAACCCATCAAACTAACAACTTTTCCATATTTCTTATACATTTCAGGAATATAACCATCCCCTGTCAAAGATAAAAAATCTGGATACATCGCTTTACTGCTACAATCAATGGCAACATCAAAAAGCCATTCTAACTTTTTGCCTTTACCATGTAAATTTTCATCGTACAAAAACGTCAGCTTTGGAAATAGTACAGGTCTTTTAAAGCCCTCTTTTCCTTGTCCGCCCATTCGTGTTTTTAATGCCACCTCGCTTGCCATGGTTTCCCACTTGCTTGTGCCTATGCCAAAACTAATGGCTATGAATGGATAATCGCCTCTTGATGACCCCACGGAATTAAACGCCATTTCCCATGATTGAAAGCCCTGTTCAAAATCCCGATAGACTTTTTTGGTTGCATATTCGTCGGCTTTATTCTTGTCACCGTTATCACATATGCTTAAATATTCGTCAACATATTTCTGATAACTTTTTTCGGCATATGGGGCTAAAAGAGTATCAACTCTAGGTATTGTAAAACCCAATGCAGATGTATATTTCTATACTGGATACCGCACTGCAACATATCTTCACAACCGCTAATTGTGCCTACTGTTTCAATTATGTGCCAATCTCATAATCTACTCTACTCGATTACTTTCATAATAAAAGCTATAATATTATGATATTCTTTCGATGTCCTCTACACTCTCTAAATTCCATTTATATTAAATTCCATTGATAACCTTGAAGTAATAATTGCTTTTTATTGTTTGTATCTTGATAGAAGTCTTTACCTTTTAATCCAATATTTTTTCCCAATTCTTTTCTATCAAATGTTCCAACATAAATATTGTTTTTGTATAATTGATACATAAATCTTTTTGGCGATTTTTTATTTTTTAATGCTTTTCTCGTATTATTTTCTCTAGTTAATATTTGCAAATTTTCTATTGAATTATTTTGAGGATTTGCATCTATGTGATCGATCGTCAATTCCTGCGGAATATCCCCTATCAGTGTTTCATATACCAATCTATGTACTCGGTAATATTTCCTTATATGCCGATTCTTTTCTATAAAAGAAAGGCATACTTCTAAATATCCATCTTTATCCACTTTATAACAATGTTCTCTTGGTTGAAATATATTTATTCGCCCTTGTCCACCTTTAACTTTAGTAGTTATTACTTTGCCACTTTTGGTAACATAGTATCCGTCATATTTAGTTTTATAAGCAATTTCATTTTCAAAAATTATTTCCTCCATAATTAAACCTCTCACTAATTTTCTTATGGAAATTAGATAGCACGGTATTACCATATCAATTATGACTTAGGTTTCACCGTTAGCAACTTTCGTCACACCCTTTAGCAAGGTTAAGTAGGTTTTATTACGGCAATATTACTTACCGTATTGTTGACTAGCTGCCGACATTGTTACATCACTTATAACATCGAAGGCAACGTCAAGTGTCTTAGGTTCGTTATAATGAATATTACCCATTTCAAAGCCACCAGACAAAACATTTGCCATATCGAAAATACAACAGTTTATGCCGTCAAGTCTGTCTTTCTTATCATGAATATAGATATAACCGTCTCTGGCCGCCTGTCTTTCTTCAACATTCAAGAAGAATTTATCATACAGGTTCTTGTTCAACTCACCATAAATCAAACTGCGCTGTGTGCTAGTCATAGTAGAATCAGTGTTGGCATTTGAAACGTCGCCAATATAACGAATGCCCTGAGACTTGGTATATACATCGTCCATCATATGAACAAAGTCTTTTTTGTAATTTCTATACTGCCTATAACATTCGCCTGATTTCGGGTAAAGGTCAAGCAAGGTGCGCTCGACTATTGCATGTATCGCCTCAACCGAAATACAATCATTTTCTAGATCTTCTTCCATTATGTAATCCATAACAGCGGAGCAAATTTTTTCATAATCTTTATCTGAAAGATTTTCCAATGCCCTACTAGCCGACTTGCTACAGGCATTGATTATTTTTTGATAATCAAAATCTTCTAATGTTCCGTCCTTTTTTATTACTTTCATTTTATCACTCCTTCTTTATTTTCTACAAATATATTTCTATACCAATTTCAGTTTTCATAATAGTATTAATTGTCTTGTCAATATCGTTCCAATTCTTACAACGATATTTTTGATACAACGTATGAATATTACCATATGACTCAAAGCCATGTCTATTCCATGGATAATCAAATAAAATTTTATGGTAATAGCCATCAACTAAATTATCTACACAATCATCAATTAGAATATCAATGCCCCTACCGAGCATTTGCTTGTTCTTTATGACTATTAGGCTATCATACATATTTAAAAATGGAAGTTGTTCTTGTAACCAAGCCGACTTACTAGAAATATTCTGTGGGGCTGTAGCTGTTACTATGTAAATTTCACAACCTAAATCATGGTATTTCTTCAATGTAGCAACACAATTTTCAAGCACTTTTATGTTGTCCCATACCCTCTTATCCGTGAAATAGTCACAGAATTTGTCTGGAGATACATTTTTAAAGAACTGTCTCATATTATAGGTGGTTATATCGGCAATAGACAAATTGTCATTATAGTCCTTATTATAAACATCAATAATACTCTCTGCTAGATTATTGATAACATTGTCACAATCCACACCGATTCTCCAAGGTCTAGGTCTTTTCAGATTTGCTTTCAGTTCCATTGGTATTTTCCCCTTTATCATTCTTGTCTAATTCATCAAGCATTTCGACCACTGTCCTATAGGCTATCAAAAAGCCAAGCACAAGCCCGACCAAAATACCAATAATAAAATTAGCCATTCTTGTTATGCTCCTTTATGTATTTTTCATATTCTTTCTTAATCTGACTAAGAGTTAAATACTTATACGGAATTTCTCTTTCACTGCAATATGCAATTTCAGCCAAACAGCCTTTAGAATACATATAGTTATCAGAACATATCACCATGCGATCTGCCAGTTCTTCAAGTAAAAACAATGTCATGTTCAACCCTTGCTCATAAGTAGTACAATCGTAGAGATTGCCAAACATTGCAATAGGATTAAGATATAAATTCTCAGGGTGCATTATAGTCAACAACCTTTGGCACTCATTTATTTCGCTTAAATTTTCTTGCTTGCCACCATATGGGTGAGATAAGTAAATAACACTGTCATAATGTTCTCTGTTAATTATATTCTGTTTCTGTATCATTATCTTCCTCCTGTTTGGTTATAACTCCTAGTACATATCGTTTTAGATTTTCATAAGCCTTGTCAATACTTTCATTATTATCAACAATATTGGTGGTTATATAAAATGTTGGTTTTATATTTTAGTTGCTTTCAACTTTTTCACGATCCAGCTAATGCTTTTACTAATGCTTTTTTGATTTTCAATCCTATTTTTCATATCAATAGAAAACCTACTATTAGAACACTTAAATTTCAAAGGATATATCCCGTTATATTTCGCAAGACGTTCTAATGTAATTCTATGCTTATTTTTCAATTCAGCATATGTTTCGTGCGTACACGTTACTTGGTCTAGTTTAACAAGTTCGTCACAGCAAGGGCAACGTGCTATAAGAATTGGTACTTCATAAGGAGAGTATTTTCCAAACTCATTTCTACAATAAGGATCACCCATTGAAACTCGAAGCATTTCTTCTTCTGAGTGACCGATTTCACCTTTTTCATACAATTCTTTGGTTTCTTTTTCCTCAAAATAAAACTCAGAATTGCAAGCTTTACATTGCCCTTTAAATAGTGTTATGCCCTCAATAAAATTTTCACCCAATTTGGTTACAAACATTTGTTACCTCCGTTAGCTCTGTATGGTAGACTTTGTGAAACACTTGGTCACAGATTTCACATTTTATATTTTGAATATTACAATCCATATGGACGAGAAAGATGGGCAACATCTTTATAATTACTCTTGTCAATTATTTTCATTTTTATTATCCTGTCTTTTGTTTATTGCCTGAATATATTTTTTAAGTTCTTCATACGCTGTTTCAATATTATCATTATTGGCAATTACATAATCCACTACAAGATTGCAGTTTTCAAATTCAATTTCATCTTGTTTAATACGCTCCATTGCACGATTTGTTGCCACGAGGCTATTTTGGTACATTTTAAAATAGCGGTCAAACAAGCGGTCATACCGATTAAGAGGCAGACAATCTATGTATACCGAATAAATTTTTCTGTCGCCTTTATACTTTTCTTTAAGCTCATTTAAACCTGTCTGATCAACAACATAGAGGTTATGAGCTTCGTCGTCAATTTGCTGAGACGTAACGCCATAATGATTGTTCAGATAATAATTATATGCCACAATGTCGCTAAGACTCTGAAATTCTTCCTCAGTTACAAAAGTATGTCCCGCCTCGCCCTCATATCTTGGTGGGCGCGTTGTGTAAGAGGCAATTTGTTTCATGTTTAACTCAATTTCAAGTTTTTGCACAAGCGTTGATTTACCGCTTGCCGAAGCTCCGAGAATACAAAATAACGGTTTACTCATTATTGCCCTCCTTGAAATGTTGGCTCAAACACATCTCTTTGAAATAAGGAAGTTTTTCAATCCACTTGCAAAACTCTCTCCATTCTGGTAATTTATGATTATGACGTTGTTCCCACACGTTTTTCAAACAACGGTAATTTGTCGTCAGTCGTGCGGTAAGTTCAAAGCCACTAGGAACATTGTATAACAAACGAAGATAATCTTCTGTATCCTTTGTCTGATTATATATATCTTTAAGCTCCTCGACTCTCTCGATAATTTTTTCATCGACATATTCATTACACTGCCCGGCTATATCTAATTTGGAAATTCGGTGCATGGTAGATTGACTTGAAACGAAAACCAAATATTTGTATCTTTCAGCCTCAATCCACATTTTATTGCTACAGGTCAAGTCAAAAGAAACGAGGACACCGCTCAAAAACTGATCGTGTCCTCCTTTGCTATTGCCAAGACTTTTTATTCTGGAAGTATACTCATTTGTACACTTTTCTGGCTCAACCGTCATAGGATATTTGCTTGCCTTGAAACTTTCGCCCAAATCGTGAATTTTAACATTTTCTACTCTCACTTGCTTTCCTCCACGATGAAAGGTGCGAAAAAGCGCGTAACTACGCCACTTTTTTCTGCATCAAATTCTAATTTTATTAATTCACCTAAATCGAGAGCAAAAATCCCCATAAGACTTGTCGCAGGAACTCTATAGCGACCCTGCTTAAGATCGACCTCGAAATCTAGCCTTGATACAATCTTTATAAATTCTTGTACCTCTTTAATTGTCGATAATCTAATAAATGCGCTTTTCAATTATAATCACTCCTATACATGTAATTGATATTTTTGCTTGTGCATTTCTTTTATAAGTTTGCGCTTTTCTCTTATTCTTTTTTCTTCTTCTGTTTCTTTTCTGTACACAAGCTCTTTACACTCAACTGGATAACGTGCAATCATTCGTTGCATTTCTATGTAACCTAAATATTTACGTCTTGCTCCCTTTGGATCCTTCATCTTATTTGTCACCTCGATTACTTGTCATTATTGCCAACATTGTGGCTTTTGAAAAAGCTTGCAAACGTTGACACCGTTGCTATTAACCACGGAAGCATATCGGTGGCAAACCTATCTGTTCCAAATATTATATTTAGGCTTTCGACAACCATACTGCCGAAAATCCAATTAAGTACCAAACCGCCAAAATAACTAACTATAAATATAAAAGTTGGCTCCAATAAAAATACGGCAATTAAAGAAATTACTATTATTATTGTTTGAAATTTTTTCATTATTTTTCCTCCTTTATTTCTGTCAGGTTAAAATATTTGACTTCACACTGTTTGGCAGAAGTCAAGCATGGTCTTATAACATTGCGAATAATTTGTTTGCCGAGGCTGGCATCAATAAGGGCCTTGGTTGGCTTTATTCCCTTACACATAAAGGACGGATTAATCCAGATCCATGTTTCAGAACCAATACAATAAGAAACATCATACAATGTATCTCGCAATACTTTGATATCAGATGCTTGTTCTTTTGCATAAATCTCAAGCTGTTCTTTAGCACGCTTTCTACTGTTGCAATAAATTGCATTAATCTGCAAGGCCGCATATTTTGACGAAAAATTTTGTCCACTAAAAGCACAATTACTTTCGTCACAAGTGTAACAATCCTTCATTTGTCTTCCTCCATTACAATATATAAACCTCGATATTGATACGTCCCGACATCAAAAAGCTTTGAGGTACGAACGCTCTATCCCAATAGTAAAAGTCAATAACGTTACTCGACATACCGCCCGTATCATCGACACGGTAAGTGCCCGTAACGCCAGCTCCCTCAATGTAAAGTAAGGTACCGCTCGGAAAATAATTAGACGCCACACTATAGCCCGTCTCAAGCGTTCGCCCAGATGAACCATATGGTGGCGTCGAGTATCCCATATCTGTGGCACAATACCAAGTACCCTCAAACGTTCCAATATAATTATTCGGCTGTTCAATAATGATTTCTGGTTCGCAAGGTTCATTCATTATATCTTCGGCAATATTATCAATAACAATGTCTTCTTCCTCTACGATAAATATATCGGGCATTCTTACAATGGTATCTGAAGCCATAATCATTTTATTAATATGTAAATGACTGACTAAAGCTCGAGCCGAAGCGATGTGGCAATCAATTTCATTTTGCCTCCCAACTTCGGTTCCGTTGCTATTAATGATTCTCTTTTCTATGGGTATACCATGTGCGTTGATTAGTAATATTGTAAACTCGAATATAAACAGCAATATAACAAGTATTTTTAGTATTAAAAAAATATAATTTACCTTTCCTTGTTTGATAAAAACACCTCGTTTATAAGTACATATTCTTGATTGGGTTGCCATCATTATCATAGTCGTTTATAAAATCATTTATATCAATTTGTTTATATCCTATGGCCACCGCCTCACACAGTTCTTCGACTCCTAAATCACAACCAACTATGTAATCCATGATTTTATCTTTTGCGCACTCTTCGCACAGCTCTTCTTTCTTGTCTTTTTCTTCGTCGCCCACGATGTATAACTCATCTACATCACGACCGCACTTGTCACACATTAATGCAAGATAATTATACTGCGGCAAGCCGTCATAACAGTTCCTTATTTCCTTTGCCATTTTTACCTCTCATAAAACAATTTTTTTTGTTTACGCCTTTTACATTCTTCTACAAGTTCTTTATAATAGTTGTCAGTCTTTACTACGCTACAAATGCGTGGTCTAAGAAACTGGAATTCGATTTCTGTATCAATTGGTTTGTCCAAGATTATTGCATTCCATCTATAACCTCTTACTTGTTCTTTTACAGATTTTACAATGTATATTGAAAACACTTCATTTTTAAAATAAAATTCATTGCTGTAAATATCGCGTCGTTCTGAAGTGAATTTCATACAAGCCTGAAACTTATCTTCCCATTCTTTTATATTATCAGTTACTACTAAAACACCAATCATTTAATTTTCACTCCCTATAATCATCATAAATTTCGATGTAATATTCGCCAGTTTTTTTATACTCTTTTTTATACTCTTTACCAATAATTATTTCTACATCACATCTTGAGTCGGCACAAATATCCTCAAGAAACTGTATAGGATCATTGACTTCGATTGTTCCTGTTAAATAGTTACCATTGGTGCCAATTGGATTAGTAACAAGATGATATTTATTAATTCTTGGATATTTTTCTGCTATTTTTCTTATATTATATGCCGACGTGCAACATAAATTATATCGCATTTAATCACCTCCCACCCTCATGCAAATTCGACCTCCTGCATAAGTTCTATTTCTTTATCTGTCATACCCCATGTGTACAGGACTTCTTCAGGTGTATAACATACTATATATCCCTTATCATATATTTGCTGTATCTTCTGTACCTTGTCTCGATATCCTATGCGATTGGTAGTACCTAAATTTATGTAGTGTTCACATAAGACGTCAAATACCTTGAAATATACCTTCATGAACTTACCTCCTTTTTAAGACAGCCATTTTCTATATTTACTATCTTGTTTACGTTTAATCTTCCTTATTCGATTGTATATATAGTTCTCATAATACTCAAACTGCATAGTCTTTGCATAGCAATATAGATATATTACAAAAAAGGTTGAAATTACTATTATGCTTACTATAGTTTTGACATGATATAAGCCGTATTCGTCATAGAAATGTGCCATAATTGGCGTTGTCAGAACAAAAGCACAGAAAGAGACAATACTAACAATCGCTAATATTGTCATTCGTGTTTTGCACCATTGTTTAGAATACTTTGCTACTTTAATCTCTTTCATCAATGTTTCCTCATTAATCCCTTTGCTTCTAACAGGGCAATCTGAGCGTTCAAAAGTTCAACTCTTTGTTCCAAAGATGAAATGTATTTCTGTAAATAATTAATTCTGCCCAAACAATGCTCATAATCTGCATTAATAAGAGTTTCCCAACTTATACCGTTTGAAGAACAAGACTCCGCTTTATCATCATAATGTGTTGGCAAATCAATAGCATCATCAGGAATTGGTCTACCATTCTTTACTGCTTCTTCAATAGCCTTGTAACACGCCATTTTCTACACACCTTTCTTGCCAAGTTTTTATAGTGATAGTTTTGTTCCATCACTTTCATCTCCGTAAACATATGTTGAATTATTCAATAGTACAACTTTCTTAATTTTCTTATTCATTTTCTTAATCTTTTTATTCAATTTCGAATAATTTTTTTTCAATTTTTCAATTTCCAATTTAAGTTTTTCTATTTCCAAACCGTTATTTTGTACTCTCCTTAATTTAACAATTTTGTCGCTAGATTTATTCATTTAATTATTTCCTTCCTGTAGTTCTCTTGTTATAACGAATTTCTCTATAACAAAAAGGTCAAATCCGTTTCTTACGAACTGTCTTGTAAGATCATGTTTTATGCCATTACCCAAATATGTATAGACATAACTCATTTGCTCCATTGTAAAATTAGTTCCACAAATTTTATTAAAAGCATTGGTGTTATCTTGCCAATATCTTATAAGCCTTTTGTCTCGTGAATATCTTAACACACAAGAGCAATCTCGACTTAGCCACTCACAAAGTTTTACCTTGAAATCTTCATTTGTTTTCACATCGTCAAGCTGAATATAGACATTGAATTTTGGAATAAGAATAACCTCGTTATTTCGATTAATAAAGCTATTTGGGAAAACTTGCAATGCAAGTTTTATACTTTTGAGAAGTTTCATTCTATCTCCTTCCAGCCAACCCCAATTCTTTCTTTGTATTCGTCAAGTGTAATTTTGCCCATTTTATAATCTAAAAGTGATATAAATTCTTCTGTAGAAGTACAAAAGGGAAAATTACAGTTGCGAAGTTCTTTTCTTATCTCTTCTACCGCCTGCTCAGACGGAATATGCTGCTTACTCTCGTTGACACAGATTTCTGAGACAAGAAATTCCATATGCTGATATTGATTTATTAGGAATATTAGTTGCTCTTTCGTAAGAGCATTAAGAATTTTCTTTGAAATCATTTATTTTACCTCAGTCCTAAATCATCAAGTGTTACAGGTGTGTAGTCATGCAACATACAACCTACATTTGCACACCTATAAGGGAAACCACGCTCTCTCATTTGTTCAGCATACTCACTAAAAGGTCTTGTATCTCTACCATTGTGAATATGCCCATACAAATGAATATAACCATAGTCAGCGTTAATCCAATGAGCTATAGGGTAATGGCAAAGTACAACGTGTTCTTCGCCGTCTTTGATAACAGCATAGTCTTTTATCCAAACAAAGTGTTTTTTCATTTCTTCGTTTACTCGATCATGATTGCCCTTGACAAGAAATTTAACCCCATTTAATCTCGGAAGCACTATTGGTATTTCTGCGTTATTCCAAAACATATCCCCCAGAACATACACACTGTCATTTTTGCCGACAACACTATTCCAATTTGAGATGATAGTTTCGGTCATTTCTTCAAGGTTGAAAAACGGCCTATTATCAAAGGCAAGTATATTTTTATGACCTATATGTAGGTCTGATATGTAAAATTTCTTAGGTGTTGGCATTTGAGACTCCTTTCAAACAAACTAAATTAGCTATGAATATCTAAAATAGTAGCAAACATACCTTTGCTTTTCGTCTTTATTTCAGCAAGCTTTTTGTCGAAATCTTCGTCTTTTACAAATGAGTATCCTCTCAAAGTTTCACGAGCAATAACATTCTCGTCAGAGTCTATACAGACAAAACAATTAATCTCATCAAAATTGAGTAGTTTGTCTATCTTCGCTCCATCTACATACAGAAAACCGTCTCTTGTCTCCGTCGAAGAGTAACAATCATCAATCTTTAATTTCAATTTGCCCGAATATCTACCGCCAATTTCCCACCAATCATATGTAAATATTGGGAAGGAAATTATCTCGCCAGTTTCATCACATTCTAAGTTTTCTTCATCATAAGGTTTTAAAATTTCAGAAATTCTATTTTCCGAAGGCATTTTTCTAGTGATTAAAAGTAAACAACAGTGCATAAATATATCCTTTCTTATTATGTATTTTTTAGTCTATCAACTGCAATGTTAAAATAGTTTTCGTCAATTTCACAACCAATAAATCTTCTGTTTAGTTCTTTAGCAGCAATAGCACAACCGCCCACTCCCATGAAAGGATCAAGAATTATTTCATTTTCGTTTGACGAGTTTTCAATAAGGATTTTACTCAACCCTACAGGTTTTTCAGTATCGTGTATATTCTTTCCGTTCTCATCTTTTGTTTTCTTATTAGGTACAGTAATAATATCAGACGTTCCACAATGATTTATTTTTACTCCCCTACCTTTGCGTAAAAATATTATGTATTCAAATTGATTCATATAATACTGACCCATTATTTTATTACCCTTATCCCAAATTAAACATTTAATAAAGTTAAAACCATGCCCGTTTTCATCTCTCCACTCATCAATCACTTTTAGAAAATGGGTTAAATTTTTATGGTTTGTCATTATGTAACAATGTCCAGTTTCTTTTAGAATCTTATAAAATTTAGGTAAATAATCTTCAATTTCTATATTGTTATATTCAAAGACTTTGCCTTTTCTATTAATAGATTTTTGCAACATACCGCCTGAATTTCCTGCGTTACCTCTTGCAGTTACTTTGTAAGGTGGATCAGTAAAAATCATATCAACCACAACATTTTTTGTAATAAGAGTGTCTAACATTTCAAGAGCATTTCCGTTTATAAATATCGTTTTGTTGTCACTCAATTTCAATTTTTCTTTTCACTTCCTCAATAGTTTGTAATCAAGACCTCTATATCTTTTGCCTTGTCTTTTTTCTGGTAATTACAGTTTCCGTAAGTAGTGTTTAGATAATGGATTTTATAATCATGATTTTCTGCCCAATTCTTTAATGTCGGGTTTGTTTTTAGATTATTGCCCATTTCACATTTGAAACCGCAAGCATATCTCTCAAATCTTCCTCGTCGGCATTAGTCCATCCACCATTTTCATTATAGGTTGCCGTAGAATTAAAGTACGGAGGATCGCAATACAGAAAATCATTTTCGCCAAACGCTACGCCGATGAACTCGCGAAAATCAGCATTGGTAAACTTGCAGTCTTTATTGCTGATTGCTTCTGAAAATTCTATGAACTTTTCTCTTAATGTAGGGTTAAAGCTACTTCTGTCTTTCCCAAATGGCATATTAAATTCGCCTTTTGAATTAAAACGAATTTGGTTGTTAAAGGCGTAACAAATTAGCACATATAAAATAACGGGCTGTTTAAATTCCGATTCATTAAACTGGTTGCGGAGTTTCAAATACCCTTCGCTGTTAATCTTTGATAAATCATATTGCTCAACTATCTTATCTATTTCACTAAGAATTTTGTCGGTCTTATTTCTATGTATGTATTCAAGTATTTGCACTACAGGTAAATTCAAATCATTATAAATAACCTCTTTCGCAGGAACATTAATTCCAACATTAAACCCACCGCCAAACAAATCAACGAAAGTGTCAATATTTTTCGGGAACAATGGTAATATCTGTGGCAGAAGCTTGTATTTGCCACCTACATAATTGAGTGGCGATTTTATGTATTCTGACTTTATCAGTATCATCTCCTAAATAAAATTTCTCTTTTATTTGAATTTTAGGTGTCTAAAAGTGCGTATTTACGCTGTTTTAGGATATGCTAAAGTAGCGCATTTTCATTAATTTGCATTTTTTTAAATTAATTGCTTTTTTTTGATATTTAATTTGTCGTGTATATTTCCAACAATCTCAAGTTCATATCCGTATACATTATCAAAGTCAACCGTAAATGTAGAACAGGTTATGATAAATCTGGCTGTATCATTATCCCACTGTATAATACCTCGTTCTTCTTTGTAATCATACCATACAATATCTCCCTCAAAAATCTTATTGCCGTTCGTGTCGGTAAGACCTGTGTACTGACCGACAGTTTCCGGGACAACTTCTTGTCCACCTGCCCCCCAACTATTTCGAGCTATATGCATCTTTCTGTAGATAATGTACTGAATTAAATCCCCCTCAATCCATTTTCCAAACAAATTCTTTCCTCGAAACAATATCCTACGCATTGCTTTCATCGCTCCTTTTCTCCCACGCATTGCATTTGTCCTTTCTGTTCACCACGACAAATTTGATCTTTGCGACATCACTTCGCTTTGCACAAAAAGTATATTGTGCCTTGTCATGTAGAGGACTGAAACCTATTGCGTGTTTGCAATTTGAACAGGTTTTATCCATTGCTGTTTTCCTTCCAGTGACTTTCAAACTTCTTCTCAAACTCTTTTAGTTCTTCATCTGTTGGCTCATCCTCTGGTCTGCCTTTGTCAAAACCCAACGTACAGCCACATTCAAAGCAACAGCCTGCTAGGTCGGCAGAACATTCCACGTCATCGTCATATTCACGATATCCCCAAGTGCAATCCTGACAACACTTCATTACAGGGTCTATACATCGTGTTGGCAAATCGTGTATAATTTTTTTACTCATTTTCAATCTCCTTAAAAAACTCTCTCGGTTCAAACCATTTATCTTCAATGATATTTCCTATTCCGACAACTAATCTATTTTCCTGTTTTACTCTAACATAATGACCTTTTATATCTTCCCATTTTGCAACACCCACAACGTCCATAATTCTTGTAAGTGCTTCAAGTCCCTTTTCAGAACCTTCAAACGATGTTCCGTTGAAAAAAGCTAAGTTATAATCGCCAAAACTAGCTCCCCAGCCTAAGCCTTTAAGTACTATAGAAAAGGTAAGGCAACAATGGTCGCCTATTCCCAGTGATACATCAGTTATTTTAGCGTTTTCATAAATAGTGTTAGTGTTACATTCTGCCGAAGGTGTATTTTTTATTACAGGTGCAGGCTCGTTTTCTTTTATGTAACGGGTAAAAAATACACCGCATTTATAGATTTTTTTGTTAAGCGGACATTGTTCACAGTTCATATCTGAATTAGTGCAAACCTCAACCGCCTTTTCAAACTCCTCTTTCGTTATCATATTCTACCTCTTTCTATAAATAAAACTAAATTTTTATATATTTTTGTTTATCCATAATACCACCTAGAAGTAATTTGTTTTAACTTTTCTTTATCGACTTTTAACAGTTCTGGATTGTCATAAATATTTCCAACTACTTCTGATATCATTTGGTTTTCATAACACGTTTCCAAATATAGAACAGCGAGATCGATTGTGTTATAATATAGATTTATTTCACCACCTGGGATACCAACATCGAACAATTTCCATGTAAGTTCTTCAAAATCCCATCGCACTTCCATAAGTCTATCTTGGAGAACATTAATAATATCACCCTCATAAATTTTGCCGTTCTCATCATTAAAATTTGTATACTGACAGACTGTCTCAGGAATAACTTCAAACTCTACCAAGCCATCCAAATTGGAGCCAGAGCGAAAGTTCTGAATAATAAAATGCTGGGACGTGTGGGAATCTTTTGATTTACAGACATAATATCCCTCGACCCATTCGCCGTTGTCTACACGTTTCCCTCGAAATAGTATTTCTCGCATATATATCCTCCTACTATTTTTTTATTCACTAAATAAAACTTATTTTATCAATCTTTGCCTAAATTACAAAACCATTCAGAGAAAATTTGAAGAGGTAGTAATGAATAATAAATAATAAACTGCAATGGTTCCAACGCCATACACAGTACAACATATAATAAAGCCAAGAGTTTTTTCTCATTTTCGTTGTTTTTAAATATCTTTATTACTTGTGTGATATGAAGCCAAAAATGTAAAATATCATCTGGGCTACACAAATCATCTTTCCAATAGCCATCAGTTATATGCCAATACAATCTCCACATTTTTTCTTTCCTTTCTGTTTGAATTAACGATGTTTATAAATGCGCAGCGAAGTCGTTTTAATATGTACACACATGATAATCAAGTATTTTTAATTCATTGGATTTATTAATTGGTCTTGTCGGAAAGATCTTAAAATTCCACCACTCAGAACCGTCATATTCCTCACGTTCAAGCCAAAAGTCTTTTCCTACGACAACTAAATCTGCGGCAATTTCTGCGCGACCAAAACCATTGTCGTAACTAATGTGTTTCGCCTGTTTTTTAAAATCAGCCCAACTATAATAGGTTGCATCTTTTATTCCTACCCACTCTACATCGGCTGGGGATTTGCCATTGCGTTCAAGTCTTTCTATTGTCTCTTGTAATAAATTCATTACCATTTTACTCCTTAATGCGTATTTGTACTGTCTTTTAAAAAATGTTTCCTTGCAATTTCTGAATTTTTATGTAATATCTCAAAAACACACATATCATGGAGTTTGCCATCGGATAACATCTCTACCTGATGCAAAGTCGCTATGCGTTCGCCACCGATTTTTTTTACTAATTTTTCGTAGCCATCGACAGCGGGGTTATCTGCATATGCCCAAAACTCAATTCTATTAATCCCTACATGATCCAACAAATATATCAAATGCTTAATGACATCATTTATCAGGATTATATTATTGTTGATAAATGAAATGAGTCCAAGGCTGTCTATACTTTTTGTTATCCAATTGATATGATATGAGAAATATCCCGTTACTTCGCCTTTATCATTAACACACACAAAGTCGTGCCTGTCAAAATTATTATCGGCAATTGATATTTCCCTGTTGCCGGCACCACTATAATACATATACTTTGGTTGGTACCAAGTTTCAATATATTTCTGGTTAAGCTCTTCTTTATATAATTGAGCCGATTTAAACATCGCTTCCACCTACCATTCGTAATCTATTGATGATTTTAAAATCATTTTTTACTGTTCGCATCTTTTCAACACCTTTAGTGTATAATGTCTGTCCGTATGACTCTTTTCAACCTTTCACTGCTTACCTAAAAGCTGGGTCAGTAAATTAACGAGGTTCTTATTTTCCTTTTTAAATTGAACTATACATTCTAATTCTTCAACTTCGTCTTTATACCGCCTACGCTTTTGACGAATATTCTTAAGCTGTGTGGCTAGCTTTGCACGCTCTTTATAATTAAGATTATCAAGCTCCAGCATATGTAAAACATCTTGTGTTTTCTTTTCTTCGGCTCTTTGTAGTTCTAAGGCAAACTGATATTCGTTTTCAGATTGAATTATCAAATTTAAAAAAGCCGATATTATATCCGAATTACTAACAATAATCAACTCGTTACTATAAAATTAATAACTATCCCTTATATGTAAAAAGTTTTTCAACTACCTTGAATTGATTATTTTTATTTCTATCCAATGTTCGAGTAAATGGCCTTTCCCATACACAAACGAAGTCGTCTGGCGCTTCAAGCTCAGATATAAAAACCTGATTGTCTTTTCCAATCTGTCTCATGTAATCCCAAAATTCTTCCGAATTAAATTTTCCAGACGTATAGCCCGTTGTATTACTGTATGGAGGATCGGCATACACAACCGAACCTGCGGGAATAACCACATCTTTATAATCATTACAAGTGAATGTGGCGTTCTGCAAATTAGCAAAGTCCTTTAATATGCTACGCTTGCTTTGTGCCGCATAATTAGTACCAGTTTTGTTACGAGCATAACCACCAAAGAATTTGCCGCCAAAAGAACATCCAAATCCTACAAAACCCGTCAATGCCGGATTGACGTCTTTGTTCTCTCTTATTGATTTGTAAGTATCTTCGGAAATAACTTCTGGCAAATCGTATCCGCTCTGCAACGCTCGCCATAATGCAATCAAATATTTATGATTATCGTTACAAATGACACTTTTAAAATGCGGTGCCAGTTTTGACTCTACTGCGCAACTTCCACAAAACAAACTAACTAAATTACCGTAGTCTCCCTTACTCTCTCTCTCTCTCTCTCGATTACTAACGCAATCGAGGCTGCTATTCGGCTCTTTCCGCCTTGATATCTCATCGATTATTACCTCCGAAATTTGCTTTGAAATTCTTGATTTACCACCTAAGTATTGAATTGCAATCACCTCGAAAAAAATAGCGCACCATTAAGGTGCGCTATCATTACTTTATAGGTTGCTTCACAATGTCATAGATATCTTGAAGCTTTTCTTTTTCATCTTTGCTATTATCATTAATTATATCATACACAACCTGGCACACTGTTTTTTCGCCTATACCTATTCCAATCTGGCGTGCTTGTTGAAGTTGTGCTATGTATGTCTCGATAATTTTATCCTGCTCTTTTCTTTTCATAGTTATCCTTTTATGTAACGGGGACAAGCCCCGTTTTGTCATTCATCACATTCGTCGTCGTCAAAGTCATCGTAATCATCGTCATATTCCTCGTCATCAAAAGACTCGTGGTTGTCACTAACCTCGCCACATCCAACAAAATTATTTGGCAAAGGCACGTTAGAGTCTTCTAATGGAAGTTTTAATGTCTCCAACTTTTCAATCATTTCATCGACAACCTTGTTATATGCCGCCCTTTCTTCACAAGTACGGAGACATATATCCCCTTTATTCTGACAAGGTGTGATTGAATCGAATTGGCATTTCTTTAAATTCATTGCGCAATTCCTCCTTAAATAGAATTATTTTATTAGGTTTTTCAAATAGTATTGAAAAGTTCCTAATATGTAAATTGGTGTATAACGTTTATCTGGCATGAATACAATTTGCAACCCATACCTATGATTAAAACTATGCAATGATCCGAGATAACTTTTTGAATTATATTCAGACCTATAATTGCTATTCACCAAATCAAAGTAATTGGCATTCTCTATAAAAAGATATTTTGTCTTCGCCTTTGAGATTGCGAATTCTTCTTCAAAGCGCTTTCGCTCTTTTGTAAAATTAATCGCCAGCTCATCCAAGCTTGCTTTGCGTTCTACATAAATCTGATTATCAAAATATAAATCTCTTGGTATAGCCAACTCTTGATTAGCCTTTATATAAAAGCTATAATCTCCGCAACTTAAAGCACGTCTCTCATATGCAATTTTATGCTTGTCAAAATACTCGGTTATATGATCGTTCTTTTTTTCTCTTGTATCTATAAGAACGACCATCATTTTCAAAAGTTCTTTTGCCTCTATATCATTGAATTTATAATCTTCAATAAGCGTCTAAATCACCACCTTTTTATATGAATTAATCCACCACTCCACGGTGCCTGGAATGGCTATATACTTGCCGTCATCAAATCGAGTTTTATTTTTCTTTTCAAATCTATCAATTTTAATTAAATCCTTTTCGGCAATTTTGTTGTATTCAAAGATTTTCTTCTTTAGTTTTGCCTGTGTAATCTGCCCTTTAGAAAGCGAATACATTGTAACCAACGGTGAATAACGTGTATTTATATCTAAAATATAAACCACCTTATCTAGCTTTGGATTTACATAGTCAACATATCCCAAAAGTTCATACTCGGTATCCATCCTCTCTTTGAGTGTAAACTGACATGGAGTGACAAAATCTGCGGTCTCAATTATAAACTTATTTATGTCTACATTTGAAAACTGCTTTGCTGTTTCCTTGCCTGCACATGCACTTGCAACTTTTAATTGCTGTTCATTTAGCTCTGCCTTTTTTAGCGTACTTCGTTTTCTTAAAGAGTAATAATACTCACAGGTCGCAAGTAGTTTCCCTGCTTCTCCAAATTCTTTAAAGTAGTCAAGCTTAATTAATATGTCGATAGCGCCTCTTCCAATTTTCAATTCGTATAGGTCAACAAGAAGCTCGGCAAAGTTGACATACTTTTTATCTTTAAGAGTGTACAAGTTGTCGCCAATACCTTGGCCTAATCCTTTAACCGACATTAAACCTTTATAAATTGAATTTGTATCACGGTCGCAGAAATATTTATCTTTTGACTTTCTAAATTTTATGCCACAGAGCTTAATACCTCTCTTGCGCACGCAGTTTGTTATTGATATCGTCTTTTCAATATCGTCGTCGAATGCGTTGAGTTCCGCTGTTAGAAATTCTAACGGATAATAATGCCGCAGATATCCGCAAATATAACCTATCCATGAATATGGTTTTGCATGGTTTTCAGAGAAAAGATATTCCGAAGCATCCTTAATAACTTGTAGAAAGTTTACGATAAGTTCCTCGCTCTTTTCTTCAGTGGTGTTATATTTTTCTTTCATGGTTTTTATGAATCCTGCTTTGATATCTGGAATAAACTTTTCAGTACCTGTTTTCTTTGCAAAACCACGTCGAACAATATCGGCTTGACCCATTGAATAACCGCAAAATCTATGAAGAAACTCTATAACTTGTTCTTGGTAAACTAAAAATCCAAGCGTTGGTTTCAACATTTCATTCAAGGCTTCATGACCATTATCGTGAAACACACCTTTAGCTAAATCATTTCTATATGATGCGCCCGCTGGTCTAATGGCTCCATTGCCGACAGAAAGTAAATCCATATACGTCATATTCGGGTTTACTTCTTTGATTCGTTTAATTGTTTCGTCGCTAAAAAGTTGTTTTAAATACCTAGAAGCCGACTCAGATTCCCATTGGAATATACAAGTTGTATCATCTCTGATGTCTTTCCAAACCTCGATATCGTCTGGTGTATTGTTAGGGTTTAATCTTTCAATGTGTGCCAAATCACAAGCTTCATTAATCGCGCCGATATTATCAAGTCTAAGCAAATCAAGCTTAACAAAGTTCAGCGATTCAACTTCTTTCATATTAATCTGTGATATAGGGTATTCGTCGGTACTACTTGTAAAAGTTCCAAACCAATCATTAAGTGGAAATGGCGAAACCACAACACCTGCCGGATGATTCCCCACGGATACTATAGTACCGCTAATCGACTCCGCCCATCTAAACAACTCTGGATATTCTTCTTTCAGTTTTTCATAATCAGTGTCAAGTCTTTTACATATGTCAGCCACTGTATCAAGCGGTATTTCTAAAGCACGACCTACATCACGAATTGCACCTTTTAAAGCCACGGTATTAAAAGTGATTATATCACAACAGAATAATTTTTCTTTGTTGTAGAGGTAATCTTTTACCTTTGGAATATCTTTCTCATAAAAATCTGTGTCGATATCAGCCAAAGAAACACGTTCGACATTCATAAACCTTGAGAAGTTTAAATGCTCCTTTATACTATCAATATCGGTAATGTGTAAGCAATACGCAACGATACTTCCCGAAACGCTACCTCTTGCGGGGCCATAACCGATGCCGATTTCACGACAATGACGTTTGTAGTCTTCGTCAAGCAACATAAAATCTATCGCATTATTATGTTTGAATGTTTCAATTTCTTCCTTAATTCTTTGAATGTACTCGTCATAGTTATCATATTTATCAATACCACGTTCTTTGATGCCCTGATAAATTTTTTGTTTAAAAACCTTTTCGGGATCATCATATAAATCTGGATACTTATATCCCTTATCAAGAGTGAATGGTTCAATCATATCGGCGAGAACATTGGTGTTCTCAATGGCTTCAAGATAAACATTTGGAGGTAAAGCACCCTGCTTTTCATAAGCTTCACATAACTCGTCGTATGATTTAAAAACGAGATCACACTGATCCTCGCTTTCAAAATGCACCTTTTTAGCCTTTTGTAATATAGCTCTACTTGCCGCATGCTCTTCGTCAATGCTGTGAGTATCAGTTCCCGCAATGAGCGGAACACCAATTGTTTTAGACAAAAACGCAAGTTCAACGTTGTAGTCACATTGTTCAGCAAATGGATGATGCTGTATTTCCAAAAAGCAACGGTTTTTATTATTCTTTAGAAACCCGATAAATCTATCACGCAGGTCTTCATTAGTACCATGTAGAATACCACCAAGGCAAGCCGAGGTCACAATAATGTTGTCGCTCGTATTAATGAGCTCGTCCATTGTGATTCTTGGTTTAGAATAAAAGTGCCCGTCCTTTCTATTAAAGGAACTGGACACCAAAGCGTTTAATTCATTTTTGCCGTCAAAATTCTTAGCAATAAGAATAACATGATAATTGTCGTTAATTTTTTCTTCAATGCCTGCGGTAAGATAACATTCACAACCGTGGATATATTTCATGCCCGCTTCTTCAATTGAATTCTTTTTATGAACCCATTCAAAAACCGAGCCGTGTTCTGCAAATCCAAAAGCTTTCATGCCAAGTTCTTTCGCCCGATTTACATAATCAATATACTTTGTTGTGCTATCAATATTTGTTACGCCATTTGATAAATCAGAGTGAACATGAAACGAGGTATAATTCTTCAGAATAATTCCTCCTCATCAATCGTATAGCAAATGTTTCTAAAGCGACATAAATTGTTACAATAAAAATATTGTTCGTTCTTTTGAAATTTATCGGTATCATAAATATTATCTATGACATTCATTGCCCATTCACAAGACTCTTCATAGTCTTCTTTATTAAAATCTATGATATGTAAATCACCGCTTCGTATAAAGTTCCAACCAATCTTATCTGGATAACGATTGTATAACTTTTTTATCCCCATGCAATAAATGTATAGCTGCTTTTTGTAAAAGTCATAATCCTTAATTTTGGCTTTCTTGATACTACCATTTTTGTTTAGAGGACTTTCGGCAGTCTTATGGTCAAGAACAACCAGTCGGTCATCGTTGTCAATATATACGAGGTCGATAAAGCCTATAAATTTTTTGCCATGAAAATCACAATCAATCTTTTTTTCAACGCCAACGACACGTTTTATAGGGAACATTTGTTTGCTGAAATTAGAAAAGTATAAAATACCGATTTGATGCAGTTTTTCGGCTCTTTCCTCATCTCGTGAGCCGTTTAGTAAAACGGATTTGCGGAAAAGTACCTCAAACTGATTTTTCATATTTTCAACAGAACACTTACCTGTAAAGAAGTTTTCAAGGACTTTGTGACAAACTGTACCAAATTGCCCATAAATATTCTCAATACCTTCTTCGGCGTCAAGATATTTTAATCTCCACTCAAATGGGCATTGAGTGAATGTTTTTAAATTGCTAAAACTCCAGTTTAAATCATCAAGAATAAAATCATAACCGTTCAATCAATCACCCTTTCTCTACTGTTATATAGTTCTTCCCATACTTGCAAGCCATTGTCTATCGGCGATTTCTTTTCACTAGGATCGCCAAGCAAATTTTTTGTGTCATTGATATAATAAAGATTAGTAAATCGTGACAACAACTTTATATTGTCATTATAATAATCTTCAAGTTTTTTATCTTTATCAAAAGCAATAACCACATCACAATGAAATCCTAATATCAATTTGATCTGTTCGTATGTTAATGCCGAAGTTTCGGCGGCGACCTGATTTCGCATTCCTAGTTGAAATGCTTTCATACAGGATTTGATACCCTCAAATATAATCATTTCGCCTTTTTCTTTCACATATTTTTGAGCTTTGTTTAATTCCTGCAAGTAGTCCATACAACCAACTTTATAGTAATTAATGTACTTTGGAATATCTAATTTCTTATATTCCTCATAAATTGTGCGACCTTTTACGTTTATGAGGTTGCCGTTCAAATCGTATACTGGATAAACAATCCTATCGCGCAATGTATCGTATCGAATGTTATACGCATCAATTGTTTTTGAATTTATACCCTCTTCCTCCCATAGTTTAATTGGGCGTTTATCGTACCGATTATAAACGCCCATATCAAGTATAGGATGAACAAATGGTTTCGCATGTTTGATTGGTTTGTATTCTTTAAATACTTTAATTGTATCAGAGACTTGTTGTCTCACAACAGAAATATTACCAAAGTCGGCTGCCATGTCTACTGCGGTTTGATATGAAGCCTTATGAAACATTTGAATAAAGTCGATAAGATCGCCAGTGGCATCGCAACCGAAACAGTGATAACGGTTTTTAGTTGTGTCAATTTTAAACGAAGGCGTCTTTTCATCATGAAAAGGGCATAGTCCCACAAGCGTTGTACCGACTTGCTTAAGATCTATATATTGTTTTATATAATCCTCTATCCGTATATTTGACTTTATATTTGCAATAGTTTCAGGACTTATATCTTTCTTCATAATTTCCTCTATTAAAACGGTTCTATAGCTGTGGCATGCTGCTTTTCTGTTTCGTCTATACGCATCTTTGAACCGTCAAACACAAAGTCTATGTATTCGCTGTCGTCCATTTGCTCGCCAAGTCTGTTTAAAGATATGTTGAGTCTGTAGTTTCCACACTCTTCACCATCCATGATAATTTCATCACTTGTTTTATTACGCCATGACATACTTACCGAAGCGTATCTTTCAAGCTTATCAGAATCGGCAACTTGGTTCTGCCTATTTAACTGACAGGCCGCAAGAACGGCTAACTCCAAAACTCCTGCAACTTCATTTTTTAAGAAATCACAACGACCGCCTAGTTCGTTATACAATGCTGACGAGTCAAGTGTGTTGCCTTTCATATAATCAAAAATTACAAATTGTAAGCCAATCTTATATTTAAGGATATTACATATTGCATAGATTTCTTCATTGGTAAACTGCGGATTATAAATATGCACAAATGGCTGTTCCTGTATCCAAGATTTTGCCTCTTCTATCTTGGCACTTTCCTCTTCACTGTAAAGCCCACTTTTAACTTTCTTTAATTCTACACCTGAAATGTTAGCTATCATTCGTTCTAGGAATAGTCTGTCTGCCATCTCCGTATCAAAATACACAGTTGGGATTCCCATTCTTAACTTGTGAATTGCCTCATTCATCATAAAACAACTTTTGCCCATTTTCATTCTCGCCTTTAGCAAAACCAATTCCGTTGTCTCATAGGTGAAATAATTATTGATAGTAGGAAATTTTGACGGCAATCCGAACATACCATTGTCTGTACGTCTTTGGAGCACCTCATCCCACAATTCTCCAATCTTATCACCAAAGATTTCAACCGAGTTTGTTGCCAAAAACTTCTCAGTAATATCGCCGATGGACTTATATACCTTATTATTAAGTTGTTCTAAGTCTATTTCGTCATTGTAACATTCCCCAGATAATTTAGATAACAGTCCGTGAAGTTCACGTTTAAAGGCAAACTCCATTACTTTATTAACAAGCATATTGTATTCCGAAGAAGACGATCGTGATATTGTAGAACTCAGTTCAATAAATTCTTGCATATCTTTTACGTTAAATTTTTCGGTCATACGTTTAACTGCCTGATTGGTATTAATCATACTCTCAATATTAAAGGCATCTATCTTGTCAATACCCTTTTTATAAAGCTCCTGAATAGCCCAATAAATACATCCGTTTTCTTTATTGTAAAAATGATTTGGCTTCAAATGGTCGCTTTGCATAATAAATTCGGGATGATGTACAAGTGTGGCAACAATACCACTTTCTGCTTCTTTGTCATAAAGAGCTGTTCTAATACTGCATACCCCCTTTACTTAAGAATTTTATTAAAGCCTTTTTTATTTGGCGGCTTTGATTTAAAGGTGGTAGATGATGTCGAGATATTATCATAAGGCAATTTTATAGAAACAGAATTTTTCTCATCTTTATATCTATCATACGCTTCCTTGAATCTTCTATCGTTAATCAGATAGTGTAAACCATAAGGTGATTTTATATTCTTTATTTTCATCTTGAGGTTATATTGTAAAGCAAATAATAGATATCCGCTGTCAACGTTCTTATCAAATACTATATTATTAATTGCCCCACGCAACTGTTTGACAACAACAGAGGGATCTATTATTTCAATATAGAGCTTAATAATTTTGTTTATATTTTCTCGTTCGGCAAAACATTCTCTATGATAATATAGCCCTTTGCTCAATATCATTTTGTTGGCTGGAAGTTTTTTATCTGCAAATTTACAGTGAGCATATCTGCAACAATAAACTTTCTCTTTCATTATTTTTCAACACCAGATTCAAGTAAATACGTTGCCTCTAAATCGGCTTCATGTAATGCTACGACAATAGGGTAATATTCCATAGCTTTACCCAGAGCATTATAGTTTTCTTTTGGTTCCGAAAAACCCATATGCCAACGTATTGCATATTTTTCTTCTGCTGTCAACTTCATAAACTCCATAATCATCATTACCGACTTTTCACCGTGTCCATATGGGTTCTTGTCGTCAATAATATAAAACGGATATTTCTCCCATACACCATCTTCGTTTTTACGGTTGCGCATTTCAACAGCATAGAAATTCGCCTTACAAATATCGTGGAGCAAGGATACAATAATTATAGTGTCTTCTCTCGATAGCGTAGATTTCCAAGTCTCTGTTTGGCTTTTTGCCTTCAACATTTTGTATACATTTATAGAATGCTGTAGTAGACCGCCTGGGCACGAGGAATGAAATCTTGTGCTTGCAGGCGCAGAAAAGAAATCTGTCTTGAGTTTAAGATAAGCGATCAGTTTATCTATTCCCTCTCTATGGGTCGATAAAAGCAAACTTTCAAACTCTTGTGCAAGCTCATTATTTATTATTTCTGCCATTTTATTACCTCCTAAAAAAAGAAATCAGGTAGTCTAAATTAATAGACTACCTGTAGTAATGATTATTTGATTAGAATGGGAGGTCGTCCTCATCGATCTCTTGTGGCTTATCAGCCTGCTTAGATTTATTGACAGTCTTGTCGGTAGTGTTATTGTTATTACTCTTCGTTCCGTGTTCTAAAATGTCGAAATCAAAAGCTGTAATCTGCATCCACCATTTTGAATTGCCTTCCTTGTCTTTATAGGAACGATTAGTAAGCTTTGCCTTATTGATATGAATTCTCTGACGGTCTTTTAACTGCTTTGCTTTTTCAAGAGCACCACCAAGAAAAACAATGTTCCATGACGAGTTTATGTAATCACCATTCTGGTTTTTCTCGGAAGTCGAGTATCTTGCCCTAACTACCTTTTCTTCAACTTTTGGCTCGAAAACTGTTCCATAAGATTCTGTAATAAAAATCATTTGCTAACACTCCTTTATAAAATGTGTTTATTTATAGACAAATGTGTAATATTATACACATTGTTCTAACCAATAAATTTTATTAAATTTCCAAAGTAATCTGCATTTTCGTGCATTTACTTTCTTGCAATGTTTAGTTTTTGATTGAAAATTTAAAACCAATTGTTCTGGATATAAAGCAGTAACGTATCCTGTATGAGTTTCTCCGTTTTTATATGTATAAGAAACTAAATCTCTATGCCTAATTCCTAACAAATTATTAGTTTTCGCCTTTGATTTCCTTCTCATTGGTTTAATAATCCATTCTTTCACATCACAATTATCAGGAATACAATCTGTAACACATATGGCATCATTGCCGTGGGATTTTTCCATATTCCATTCAATACGTTTATTAGCAGTTTCACCACCATTGGTCAGATGTAATGAACCCAATTCAGAAATCTTTTCTCTTAAATAAGTTTTCCCCTGCATCACATGCATTGCATAATCAAATCTTTTTGGTTTAGATTTAATCATATTAAAATACCTGTCTTCAAAATCCCGTTCCCTGCCTTCTGTTTTCTGATGGCAGCCAGAGCAAAGTGTAATCAGATTTCCAATGGTATCTGCTCCACCATATTTTCTTGCCCTGATATGGTGTACTTCTAATACACAATTGGATTTTCCGCATTCTTGACATCTGCATTCATCTCTCAGGATAGTCGCTTTTCTTAAATTTTCATCCAAACGGTTAGATTTCTGATACTGCCATCTATAAGGTTTATAATCATCTGTCAATGCACGAATATCTATGCAAACATCTTCAAGATGATATTCCTGAATATTAACCCACTTATTAAGCTGATATAATACCCTTAAAATAGCGTCTTTCTTTTGTTTGATACTTGGCGCTAATCTACAAGTTCTTTTAGAAGATGAACGGTTATTAAATCTGGCTTGCCTGTATCTTTTATGATAACGATGATAACGTCTATGTCCACGTCTTACATCCATGAGATGCTTTACATCCTGGCGTTGCTCAATTGTTCCTTTAAAAACCACTTTGTTTTTGGTAGGACATTTCTGAACAATGGCGAGACCAACATGAGCGGAGCCGTCATCTATGCCGCAAACTATATGACTTTCATCATCTTCATCAGATTTAACTTCTTTTTCTAATTGTATCACCATAGGATATTTGCTTTTTAATTTAGCTCTGCTCTTTCTGACCAGATACCAGCCCTTATTCACTTTTGTCGGTGTTAATGGCCGATTGTTTTTATCAACCACAAAACAATATTCAATTCTATTTTCCATCTCTGGATACCTTCCTTTCGGAGTAATTTTCGTCTTGCCAATGTCGGAGAGGGCATATGTGTTTCTCTGTTATCTATACAGGACATTAGCATAGTTTCTTGATTGGCACTCACAGAGCTTCAGACTGACGAGCACATCTGAAGGTGTGTCTTTAACCTTTTCTCTAACGCAGTTCGTATCTGCAACATATCTTTCGATAACAGCAGTCACTGAGGCTTGAAACCTGTTGCTAAGCAAGTGTGAACAAGAAATGTAATCATACATTTGTCCACTTATTTACACTTTTGTCTATAAAATAAACCGCTTAACAATTAGTCCTTTTAAGTTTTTCAAGTTCGTTATGTAAAGCCTCAGACTCTTCTATTGATTTTATGTGATTTGGATTACCTGAAGCAATAAACTTTCTAACCGTATCACCGACCATGGTTTTTAATTCGCCGCTCTGCTTGCTGATATTGCATGCAAGCTCAAAATTTGCTCGGTTCATATCGTTAAGCTGGTTTGTAGCTTCTGGCAAATCCTCACCCTCATATAGATAAAGTCCAAGTCCATGTCTACCACAAGCCTTAGTAATAGAACGTTGTACAGCCTTATTTGCATCTGTAGATTTAATATTCTCAGCCTCTATCGCTTTGTTTCTATGATCCATAATAGGAAGTCTTTCGATTGCCTCAATTCCGTTAATTGTTACGCCTGTTTTTACCCAGCCCGTTTTGCCGTCATCGAACCAAAATCTGCCATCAGGATTTTCATATACGCAATATGTAGCATCGGGAAATTTCTTTTTAACCTCTGCCCAAGCACTTGCCCATGACAAATACGAAAGACCGTTCTTATCTGAGACTTTACTAGACACGTCAATGTCATATAAAGTCTTAAAATAATTAGTCTTTCTTACGGGCCTTTTCTCAACCGGTACCGGTGTTTCAACTTTTACTATTTCATCACTCAATATCGTTCTCTTCCTTTCGTTTTAGTTTCCATAAGGGGTGCAAAATTTCTTTTTGCACAAAATAAAAAAGCGACGCAAACCACGTTAATTCACGGTTTACATCGCTATTTTGTTATGTTTGTTGTGTGACATTTTATTTTTTACCTATGAATATCTTCTTCCATTGTAGATAGGCATTATAGATAATTTTGGGCGTCCCAATTTTGAAATTAAATTCTTCTTCAAACAGTGCTTTTAATTGACTATTTTTGAGAAATTTCATACTCTGAACATTCTGCTCATACTGCCAAAACTTATAAAATAGAGCCGAACGTTTTAGACTTAACACACTGAAATCTTTTTGAATTATATAATTACAATGACTACTGAGATTCGGATATGATAACTTCTTGCAAGACTTCATAATAAAACTATCATCTACCCTATCATCACCTGGTTTTGGACGTCCAACATTTTTTCTTTTAATAAGATATTTTGAAGAACAAATATCGTAAACAAAATTGTTCTGCAATACCCGCTTATCTTGAAAACTTAATTCACATAACTCAAAAAAGCTCTCTGGATATTCATTAAAAGCGATCCCGTCAACGTAAATAACTTTGTTTTTTACATCAACATTTGCAACTTCAATGATTGGAATATATTCTTCTGGCATGCCTAAATAAATTAGCAGTACGACAAGCATCTCATAAATATACGTTTCTTTAATGTAACTGTCTGACATTAAATATTCATATAGGTCTTCATAGCTTGCAAAGAATTTTTCAAAAAACTTTTGTTCAACATCCATCATATTATAACGGATTGATATAAATTCATCCATATAAGGATAGTCCATAAACGTCAAATAGAGTTTTAGCAATCCTTTCATATTACGAAAGCCGTCATAGCTGTTAATACAACTATTTAATACAAATTTAATCTGATTGACGTTCATTCTCGAAATGTCTTTTTTATATTCCTTTTCTAATGAAGACATTTTGGAAAATCTGTAGGCATAGTTCTTTAGCGAAGCTTCTGAGCCTGTATCCTCTACAATTTTATTCAAGAATTTGATTTTTGGTTTTGGATTAAAAAAATTTTGATTTGCATAATCTTCAAAACCATTATCAAATGTCCAATGATTTTGATTGTTAGACATACATAACACCCCTTTACACTCTCATTTATTATATCATATATCTTATACGCTGTCAACTTTACAATTGTCCATCGTCTAATTTGAAATTTTCCTAAAAAGATCTGTGTTATGTACGCCGGCCTGAAACGCCTTTATCACTATGGGCGTTGCGTACACCATAGCCGTAGCTATTTTGTCAAGTTGCTCGTCATTAAATGTACCAAGCTTTTTTAATATTTGCCACTTATTAATGACCCATTTACTCTCAGCCTCTACGGTAGAATCACGTTTTAAGCCCTCGACCTCGGAGGCTTTGAAAGTAACATGAGTTGGAAGTTCTGAATTATTGCGCTTAGTTGTTAAAGGTAAAACCTCAACCATAGGACTTACTGCATTACCCACATTATTTGATACTATAACTGCGGGTCTCTTACCACCTTGCTGATGCCCAATATTATTTGATAAATCAACAAGCACTAAATCCCCAGTGTAGTATGCTTCATATTTTGACAATACAATTCTCCTTTCTATTAATATTATGTAATGTGAATAATGCAAAAAAATTGATTACATACGCACCCCTGGAAGTAGACGTGCAATTATGTTCAACTTTTCTCTTGGTGTAAATTCAACAAACAACGCATTATCATCGTTTTCTTGGCAATTAAAAATATCGTCATATAGCGTATTGAAATACCAATCTTCAAGCTCGTTACCATAAAGCTCGAATTCAAATATGGTCTTGTCAATAACCAAATGACTACCCTTTACAGGGACGATAAACATCGCCCCCGTAATATCGTCGCAGTCACCATTAATTGTCTTATACAGCCCTTTAATCTCGCAATATCTTTTATAGTCCGATCTATCAAAATCTATTGTAAAAATAATAAAGGTATGATTATTATTCACAACGATTCTAACGTTATTTATATAAATTCCGTTAAGACTCATTTCCGTGTTCTTTATTTTCATTAATTCCCCTTCTTTTTTGCGGTTTCAAAGTAGTTGGAAAATTATAACCAACTATATACCCCTCTTTGTCAAAAATATAATCGTCAAGTTTAAACAGTGAACCACCGAATGACATCCAAGCATAACCCTCCTTGTTTAGCTGACGGCGAGCCTCTTCCTCTTTGTTCACGAGTTTGTAATCGTCAGGAAATGGGGTGCCATCGTAGAATGTGTTACTATGATGACACCAATCCAACAGCTCAAGTTGCCTGTCAAGGTTGTAAGGCTTAGTTGGTTTCGGCGGAAGTCGTTTAGTAAGCTCAGTTTTTTCGTGAGCTTTTACAATGCCGTAAACTATCCAGCAACCTATCAACATGAATAAATCAAACATCTGTGTCTACCTTATTTAAGGTTATATTCACATTCATCAACTATATGCTGAAATAAATCACGCATAGTTTCAAGCTTTTCAAGCCCCTCACTCCACTTATCATACTTTGCCGAGGATTCATTCTCGGGTTCATTGTCCATATAAAGTTCGATTTGTTCCTCAAACTTTTCAACTACAGCTTGTGCTTCTTCCATTATGCTACTATAATTAATCATATCATTCTCTCCTTAATATCCTAGCCTATCTCTATCTCGTCTCGGTATATTATTATCTCTTTATAATACGTTTACATTTTTGACCTCCTTATCAACATCACAACATTAGCTTTAATCATATATTTACCCCTTTTTGCAAACAATACAGACAAAGTATATTCTAAACTTATATGGTTATTATAAGCTTAAAAGCCTTATTCTGTATGTAACTATACCACAAAATCAACTAAATTGCTACAGTTTTTTACATTTGTTCACTATTGTAAACACAACATATGTTGCAAAAGGGGGTTATTATCATGCGCATAATAATAAAAATATATGATATAAGAACTCAAAGAGGATATACGCTTCGTAAACTTGAAAAGAAGTCGGGGGTTTCATTTTCTGCTATCAATCTTATCGAGAACGGACAACGTTCGCCAACCTTAGAAACCCTTCGACTTATTGCTGAGGCACTTAGCACATCAGTAAAAGACCTCTTTGATGAAGAAGAATAACGGTTTATTTTTCTTCTTATATATATTATATCACATTTTTATATAAAAGTTATTATGGCTCAAAGTCAAGTGGAACACCATATTTCTTATTAGCGATTAGCTTTATTTTATATTTATCTGCGAGTCTTTTTGCTTCCATATCTTCACGCTCTTTCTGCAAACGGCGTTCTTTTTTACGCTTTATATTTTTAGCCTGTTCTTCCAGCCTTCTCGCTTTTTCTTCTGCTCTTGCTTTTTGCTTTGGAAGTTTGTTTATCCAATAATCCGCCGCATTATTTATTTTATTACCATTACCCATTGCGTATTTAGCTATGGCTGTATAGAAGCCTGTATACTGATTGGCTTCTTCTATAGGGCATGATACCGTTACTTTATCACCATTAGCAAAAGTAATTACAGTCTCCATTGCATCGTAACGTGTGTTATTACTCTTATTGATTGCCTGCACTTTAGTATAAGAATAATCGCTGATCTTTGGTATACAGAATGTTACACGGTACGGAGTATACAATTCTTCCGTCTTTTGGAGTGTATTTATCGAATTAACTATTGGGCTCATCGCAGCCATCCAACTCTCGTATTTACTTGTTGACACATCATCAAACCATGTTTTACTTGTTAGATATTTCATTTTAACAACCTCAATCTTTCTGCCATTTTTCTTTATAGTCTTCACGACTCATATTTCCGACCAAAATACTGCACAAATCATTTAGCTTATCACAGGTGTCATAATATTTACTAACATCTATGTATAACAATCTTGCCCGAATGACCTGTAACGCAACGATAAGTTCACCCACTCCTTTCATATTAGCCGACGGAGTGTTAATGATTTCATTCTCGAAATACTTTACCAACTTCAACTATACCACCTCACTTATGATTTAATTTGTACAGCCAGTTTTTAAACCATCTTTTGAAACGATACCACAATTTTATCAACCTCCCTGTTTCATCATATACGTCAATAATTTCAACGTCATATAATAACCTGTTGTGATCTGGCTCACGACCTGCATTAAGAATATCATCTATGCCCTCAAACCACATAAAGACTTACCTCTTTGTATCTTGCACTGTTTTAAATATTCAATCGTATTGAATAGAGCTTCAGTCATATCTGCTGTAAAACTTAATGGTGCATCTTCATCGTAAGTCCTTTCACAGCCCTCAAAACTGCCATCAGAATAGATAGTTATAAATTGGTTTCCAACCCGATCAAACACTGCGTCTGTTGCTATGTTGATACAATTGTCACTAGAGCGATCGATATAAAAGAAACCTGCGTCATACCACATTTTTTTTATTTCTAAATCTGTCATATTCAAACAAATACCTCCATAATTTTGCCAACTATAAGATATAGATAAGGCTATATATCAGAATATTTTTTTAATAATTCTTCAACCTTGTCACCGTATTCCCAAGAGTAAAACCTAGTGTCATTGCGACATGGAAGTAAATAGCTTGTAGCACCACTACAAGAATTACAGTAATCTTTATTATCGTCACGATGGCAACAGGTTTCACAGCCGTCAAAGCCATTAACTATCACATCGAAAGCAGATTTTGCAATCTTTAATAACAGTATCTTTTCAGCATCCATTATTTATCCTCCAAAATATAACCACCATTTAGCTACATTGGCGTCTATTTGTTTTTCTTTAAGATTTATAATCTTTTTATTATTTTCTTGATACACGGCAATCTGCTTTTTTACAAGCTCATCGGATTTTAATTCTGGATACAGGCTTACCAAAGTAATAGAACTTTCTGGGGCTGTTATAGCGTATGTATCACTTTCGTATTCCATGTATTGTTTCACAGCAACATCAATTTGCTCCTCGATTCTACTATTTTGTTCCTCATACATTGCAATTTTATCTTTTGCAAATTTCACCTCTACAACAGGTTTTAAGAGACAAATCAACGCCACAACGCAAAACAAAAAGATAAATCCAAATGCCACAATTCCACAAAGGCAAATTTCGTCATCCAGTATATCGTTAATAAGTAATATAACCGATAGCGCAATCATAATAACACAAATCCCCAATAATACAAGTATCATAATTCCTCCCTCTGTTTTCAAGGAACAGACGAACATTTAGCGTTCAAAATTTCTCTTGCAAGTCGCATACAAATACCATTTGCAATTTTGCCAAAATCCGGAATATTATCCACTATTGCTTTTTCTTCTTTGAGACAATCTTCATAAATCGCTTTTGTTAAATGCTTTGCAACGGTAGGCATATCTTTGCTATTCCAATCTTCGGGCAATATATTTTCATCAACAAACTTATGTAGTATTTTTTCAACCCTTGCTTTAGTTACTATTGTAGTAGCCAATGACATCTGCACCTCTTTCTGCGCAAGAGCCTCTGGGTTGAGTGGTTTGTTATGTTTTTGACCTTTAGTTTCTATAAATTTATCGCCCACAATCTTTGTGTAAAATGGCAATCTACTATTAGGATCGTTCAGCCTACTGATATTTTTTATAACTACACCTTCGCCATATTCTCCGCCGAGTTCTGTTTTACCCACGAAACCCGCACAATGTTCCCATGAAACAAAATCCCCATGATAAAATATTGGAACATATGTAAGGCCAAGTTCGCTTACGATTTTTATTACCTCGTCCTGCGGAAGATATTTTTCTTCTATGACATCGTAACAGTCATAAAAATACATATGATTGTATTTATCTTCGGGGTAAACAACTGAGTGCGGAACCAACCATTCGCCAAACAACACAAGATTATCGCCAAGGATTTCTTTTATTTTTCCTTTATCTAAAGTTTGCCCCCACTCATAAAAGCCTCTTAAATTATTCTCTTCGTCAAGGATTTTCTTTCGACTTTGACAAATTACCGTATCGGTTTCGCTATCGTATCTTATAGCGGCATTTGCGCCATCAATTTTTTCTTCGATGTAGATTTCGTCTCCTGTTCGGAAACCCTCTACAAAGTTAGTATTAAGTCTTTCTATGTCCATAAATTTCTTATGCTTCATTTTTATTGACCTCCATTCTATAAATCACCATAATAAGCAGGAAGAAGTCTTTCAGTCCAATTATGAGAATTATCTTCAATCCAGGACGGCATATCATACAGATCGGCAAATTTGGAGTCTTTACAATAAATTCTTTCTTCTCGATCGTCATAACCACCGTACACGTTTACATCAGTTGTAATTACTATCGTTCTTTTTGAAAGACGAACAAGCCATTTTATTATTTGCCGATAAGTCTCACTAAAACTTCTATCTCTAAAAGCCCCCTCAACAAAGATATAGTAATGGTCTTGTACATACCTATAGCCATAATGATTATCTATGTAAAGGCGCTTGTTACGAGCTTCAAATTCGTCAACATTTGTGCTATGCGAATGACCACCCGCCTTTATTATATGAGTATACATAGGTTCTTCTGAACCATCAACAATAGGCAAATGATTTAGTATGGTTTTAAGAATAAATTCTTTTTCTTCTTGAGTCCTACCAAAAGGCGTAACTTCGATATAGCCTTCACAATATGTCCATTCACTCATAATAATTCGCCTTTCATATAATTGATTTAACTTAACATTACTTAGTTGACATCAATCAGCTGTGATTTTTTATAATAATCTTGCCCTATTAATTCTCTGTCGGGCTACTGTAATAATATAATCAAAAGATGGCATCGGTTTGAGTTTAAACTCATTTTTCTTATGAAGATTATCTATCTTCGACTTGATTTCTGCCTTGGGCAGAACCCCATATCGTATATATTTATCCAAAGTATCGTAACCAAATCCAAGGTTATCTTCATCCGTCTTCCCACACAAACCATCAGAAGGAGTTTTCTCAATAAATTTCTCAGGTAAACCAAGAAAGCGACCTATTGATTTTACTTCTTGCACTGTAAACTTCGCAAGCGGTGCCATGTCCCCTGCCCCATCGCCATACCTTGTGGCATAACCAATATAATCCTCAGAATAATTGCAAGTATTAATAACACGCCCACCGACTGTCTGCGATACAGCATAAAGTGTAGCCATACGCAAACGTGCTGGCAGATTTATTGTTGTTTGTTCACTAAGGGTAGTCTCAAGGGCGTCACTGATTTTTGCTATAGCAGTATCATAAACTGATTCAATATTTATTGTTACATTATTAATACCGAGAAACTCGCAGAGTTCATTAGCATAGTTGATATCTGCCTGTTCTCCGTTTGGCATAAGCACGCCGAACACTCTTTCTTTACCAAGTGCTTTAACGCAGAGTGCTGCGACAACAGATGAGTCTTTTCCACCAGATATTCCAATAACGGCTTTGCAACCATTTCCATTGTTCTCAAACCAATCTCTAATCCATTCAACACACATCTCTGCTGCCATGTAAGAATTAAAATCCAGATTATAATTATCGTCATTATAACTCATAAAAACACCTCACTTAGATTAGAAATTATTATTGTGGAGTCTGTTGCGGATATTAGCAAGTGAGTCATCAATAAGCAATTCGCTATTTCTGAATATTGCCTTTAACTCTTGTTTACTATTGCAGGAAGCTTCTTTCCAAGTATATTCGTCCTTATAACAGAGCTCGCCGTTATCGTTTTTATAAACAAGACAACAACCCTTTTGCGATTTCTTAAATCCGCCCTCTTTAGGGTTTTTGAATATAGGATACGGCTTATGATCGATTTCACAGTATGTTGCCTTAATACAAGAACTAAAGGTATCTCTTGTAAATGGTTTAAGTATTCCATCTTCTTCTACGCACTGAAATGAAAATGAGCCAACGCCAAGTGCAACATTGCTAGCCGCAAAGCCGTTATCCTTTAAAATTTCATATATCCTTTCACAACGCTGGATAGTAATTGAGTCACCATAAATAGCCTTTACATGAGGGTCAAGAACTTTGTATCCCTTACTATTAATTGTGCCACCAAATTCATTCCAAAGTTTAAACACTGTTTTAGTTACAACTTCTATGCAATCACCCGAATCGCCACGCATAAGCATGCAACCATTGTGCGTCATAATCTCTGGTTTTATTTGTGGCAAAACGTTATCAATGACATTCCAATAATCATATGAATCAAGGACAGCAGAAAAACTTGTATCAGGATAAATCTCGGTCAATAATCTTTTAAGCAACGTAACTTCGTCACCATCAACCGCATAATTTGAACACATAACTGCATGTTCGGTAGAGGGCGAACCAAATGCTACAGGCTCTTTGGTACAATCGCAATTATAAAGCTTTTCAAGATATGGTATGACAGGGACTGTTGCTGTATTTACAAAACTCAGACACCAACCAGCCGCCGCTTTAATAGCAGAATCCGTACATTCTTCACCTCTAAAGTCAAAAGAACCTAGAGCTTTGTTTCGTGACACACTATCATCGCAGGTTTCATCGTAGAACTTATTTACGATACCACGATAAGTTGCACCCACCGTTGCAGCAAGCATTGGATGCCAAGCCTCGGCTGATATAAGCGATTCAAGAGCCTGCGGTAGCCATGCAAAATCGTCATGCGTATTAGTTATACAAAACATTGGAACGTGCATTGGAACTTTTGTCCCTTCTGGTAATGCCCATATCTCAATCGGAAGATAACCAAGAGTATGTAGGTCTTTTATTTTCTGCAAGCCATATACGCCTTTACCAAGCGAAGCATCCATAATGCGCTCATATTCCGAAATGACTTCGTCTATAGGGCGTTCAAAAAATCTTTCATTAAAGTAATCTATCAAATAGGTTTTTACAAAGCCCTGAAGTCCGAACATCACGACTTTGTTCCACATCCTTACACGACTCATTCGTGGCGTAAAATATGAAACGGATTTTGTTATCTTAGTCGGTAGCATCTCAGCGTGAACTGCTTTATAAAAATCAATAAGTAACATTGGATTTATATTATATAACATAACTTGTCACCTCCAAATTAAAATATATCAAGAATTTCAATTTTGTCTACGTTTACTTCAAACCTATCGGTAGCAACCTTCTTGCGGTAAATACTGTTGGTGGAGAAAATCTTTTTGATAAGTCCGCTCTTAATCATGTCGCCGTCGTGTACCGAATTTTCAAGATGTGAAACGTATAAATAAATGTCGCCAACACCATACTCTTTTAGAGCTTTTGCACTATAATAGAAAGTTCCGCCCCTAGAACAAATATCATCAACAATTAATACGTTTCTACCTTTTAATGTGTCTGTATTACCCATGATGCTTAATCCATTAATGGTTCCAGTTTTCCAATCCCTATTTTTCATACCGAATACATAAGGCACTTCAAGAATACTAGATATGAATGAATAACGTTTCATTGCGCCTTCGTCTGGGAAAAATAAAATAAGATCTTTCCTAGAAATCTTTTCGTCAATAATATTATCCCTCAAAATGCCAGCCGGTGAAGAATCTCTGATATTGTTTATTAGAGCTGCACCAACGTTTGAATGAATATCAAGCGTAAATACTTTTCTAAATTCCATATTATTGATTAGATTTGCAAATGTTTTGAGCGTAAACATTTCAAACGCTTTTTGTGTACGATCCATGCGAGCATTAGGAACATATGGCATATTCAGATTAATGTTACAAAAGCCCTTGCTCTTTAACCAATCGACACAGCAAGCTAACTGAAATATTTCCGAATCATTGTCGTAAAGCCAAGTTATGTCTATAGGCGCTGAAGTCGCATGTCCAATGAGTTCCACAATGCTATAAGTCAGTTTGCACGTTCCATCAGGAAAGTCAGTAATATTAATTGGTTTGGAATCAATAGAAATCATAGAATCCTCCTATTATATAATGTTAATTTGACAACTTTTTGCTACCGTTAAAGCCGCCTGCTTTGCTTCGGGTGTTGTGCCTGCTGTAGCATTTTCGATTATATTAATTTTCATTTCAGGGAACTGTGTTTTTAGAATTAAGGCATTCGTAATCACGCAGATATCAGTGCAAAGTCCGACCAAATCGACTTCATCATAGTTGTCTTCAGCTAACTCATCAGCGATATCAAACGTGCCAAATGTCGGTTTATCAATAATAACGCACGTCATGTCGCTTTCGATAGAAGCGACTGCTATATCATCATGTATTTTCCAACCATTGGTGTCTCTTATACAATGTTCGATAGGTAAATTTTTACCCTCCTGTGTATCAAGATAATCTTTGCTATGGGTGTCTCGTGTAAAAAATATCGCCGCATAGTCGGAACTTTGTATAAGCTTTGCAACATTTGGAACAATAGCTTGGGCTTCCCTAGTTCCCAAACTGCCATTAATAAAATCATTCTGCATATCAATAACTATTAATGCTTTTTTCATATGTAAACCTCTTTTCTCATTCACTTCATATAATATAAAATAAGTCCATCTAGGTGCTTACAAGGGTTTTCTTCTTGCCTTTAGCGGTACATTCGATCTTATATAGTTTTATCATTTTTTATTTCTCCTAAAAAATCAAGCATTGTTATCTGCTAAATAGCCTTCCACATCAAAATGGGCACCGTCGCTATTACAAATCAAATACTCGCTAAACCTAGGATCTATGTCATAATTATTCAATGTAGTTCTGTCACACTTTTTAAAATATGTTCCTTCCACATCAAACTCTGAATTGGCTCTATTTGTATAACCATATGTATCAAATCCAATACATAATACACTTATATCATTGGCGTAACAATCACCTCGATATAAAAGTAAATCGTTTACAACACATAAGCAATGCTCGTTAGTAACTCCATAAGGAGTTTCCGATTTTCCAATAATAACGTCACCAATTTTAAATGGAAATTTATCGCCATCATCGCAGTCACAGGACTCAAATATATCGACCCATCTATCAGCCAAATAACCATAACAAGTGCCAAATACATCATAACAAAACTGTTCTTTCAATCTTTTATATTTCAAAGCATCGTCAACATTTATTATATATTTACCATGCTCGAAGTGATCAATAGTCGGGTCATAGAACTCGCAAAGCAAATCTTTATGTCTTCTAAGTTTCATCCACATTGTCAATGCCTCTCAATCTGCTTGGCGTTTCAAATAAATCCGTATGCCATGCTTTATTCGTAATAAGGCGCTTTGGACATTGATTTTCTTCGGAAAGTTTCCAATAACCAGAACCTATACTATTATTTATTTTTACAATCTTACCACATAAAATATCCATTCTTCCACCTAGAATGCCTTTGCCATTCAGATTGTATATATAATCCTCTTGGGTTTCCTGCTCATAGGAATCGTTATAAATATTTATATAAAAGCTGTATTCGCAACATAAATCCTTAAATCTCCTAATGCGAACTTCGTCACCATTATTTAACACCATGATATCACCTACTCATTCTCTGTAAGATACTCAGATTTATTAATATTTGAACTCCAAATAATTATTTCTTGATTTTCAGTAGTGTAGCCTGTTAATGAACTTGTAGAGGTTAGCCATTCCCCATTAACTAGGCTTTTCACGCCAGCTCCAATCTTAATCAAAGACAGGTTTGATCCATACCTGTTGCAAGCATTGCGGAAGTTCATATAATCAGGATAATTAAGATAATGCTCGCCGCTTATTACAAGACCTGACTCTTTTTTAACTGGCGTATCTGAAATATCTATACCAACTTCTGAAAGTATCGAATTGAAACTTGCATTTACCGATTCATCTGTATAAATATTGCATGCAGGATACATTCTTGACTGAACATATTCTGTATGTTCTTTATTTATCATAAATAATTGTCTAAATATTTTATCATTTTTATAGTAATCATTGTCGGGACAATTTTTGTCAAGTCCATATGTAATAACGGTTACATCATCATTTGCATATGATAAACAGCCAGCGTGCCAACCGCCACGGTTTCTAAAACTGTGACATGATGACCAACTGTTACCATGTGACATTGTAACAAAATCACATATATTTAGTGATACTACAAATTTAACCTGTAGAGGCTTTAAAGCCATGGCGTCAAAACATTTTGCCGAGGCTTTGTTATACTCCGTCCTATCGGCTAATTTGAATTTTTTTATAATTGCATTTATATTTCTACTAGCCTTTGCATTAATATTCATGTCATCGTCATTTAAGTCAATAGCGTTCAGGTATTCTTCTATCTCCCTGTATGCCGTTTCATGAAAACGAATACAATTATTATCCGTTTTATAATTATATGATCGCGAAGCTACATCTGTTATACGATCATATGCCGCCAAGGTTCGACGTGAAAATACAGGCGATTCTGCCGACATTGTTTGGAATAATTCGCGAGCCGCAGATGCAACTACGCTACCATCTACATTACGATTAATTGGCAGGTCAATAGCAATACATTTTTCTTTATCATTCCACTGCGGATGTTCTCTAAACAATGCAATTAAATCCTTTTTGGCTTCATACCAAGTTTTAAATTCGTTATAAATGTATTTATCTTTTGCCTGAGGATAATAAGTCTTTATTAATTTGTAGAAACAATCATAATTATACTTAAGATTGGAGTCCATCCAATCGGTGTTTTCTTCAATTGGTTCTTCAACAAATTTATAAGCTTTAAATGAGAGACTGCCATCAGAATAAATATACGGACGTCTTTTAAGCACACCATCCTGATAATATGAAAAAGACTTTCTGCCAGATCCATATACAACAACTTTTTTATTTGTTCTACTAAGAATAACAGCATCACCTGGAAGAAGTAACCTTGTATGCTGACCGGTAATGAAAGCATATTTGTCCCCAAATATCTCATGCCCAAATAATTCTGCATCATACCATCGTCGAGTTACTATTTGTTTAGTTGCATCAATGATAAGTGGTTTTTTAAAGTTTCCAATAAGTTTTGAATCACCAACTATTACATATTCATCATTTTCATTTTTTTCAATATCATAGCCATAAACACGTCCATAAAGTCTTATATACATTTTTTATACTTCCTTTCGGTATTATTTACCGCATAGCATATACGGCATTGGCGGATTAAACCGCCCTGCTCGCCTTGATTTTATCATTGGCAATTTTAAATATTTTGAGGTAATATTCCAACCTTGCTTTTTTTATTTCATTATCGCCACACCATCGCATCTGCTTTTCAAGCTCAATTATTAATTGAGGTATCGTGTAATTATCTTTTATAGTATTACAGTCGTGGCAGCATACAACTAAATTACTGACCTCGTCTTTGCCACCTTTTGATACAGGTATGATATGGTCAAGCGTTTTATCTGATTTGATATACTTCCCACAATAAAAGCAGAAATCAGAATCTACCTCTTTGCGTACTTGTTCTGTGTAGTTTCGCATATAATAAAAAAAAAGAGGGCGACTAACGCCGCCCTCGTACATTTTGTTATCTAATGCCTCTGCTGTCGATTTCATGATTGATGAATTTCTGCAAATCATCATATGTCATAGCGGCAATAGTATCATCGAGACCATACTCATCGTCACATGTTGACACTGGATAAATCTTGTTTGCCTCGCAGATCATCTGATCGACATTGCAATAATCGTCGCCATACTTTGTAGGATCGTCAACCGCAGTTCTATAAACCTCTACAATATCATAGTCGCTATTTGACGCATGCTCCAGGGTGTCATTGTCAAACTTGGAAAGCCATGTAAAGCTGTTATTAGCTGTATGATATCTAACAATATCGCCGAACTCTGCGCCCTTAAATACCGTAGATCTCTTGCCGTTTCTATGAACAAGCATATCACCTGTTTTAAGAGAATCGATCGTTATATCGTCGCCGTTAGCCTCGGCTGTAGCTCTGTCGTAAACAACTGTGCCGTACTCCAACATCTTAAGTGGATTAAAAACAAGGTCGCCAATCTTATTATTTGCAACGCCTATAGCACGATAAACCTTAACAATTGTCAGCCCATCTGCCCTCTTGTTTGTCATATCTGAATTGTAGTTTACGCCGAGTCTTGAGAATGAATTAAACTCAGTATGGAAGCGAAGCACATCTTCTCTAGCTGTGTCCTTCATAACTGTTGCCATCTTACCGTTTGCACATATAACGAGGTCGCCTGTCTTAAGATTAGAAATTGTAAATGTCATAAAAATATCTCCTTTTAAATGTTTTAATATTAGTGTTATATGGATTAATATGTAGCGCTTTTTTATTCTGGTGGACTACGACCATGAATAATCATGTTTATCAACCTCCCATTTCGTTGTTAAACTTATTTACATATCGCAACAGAAATTTCACTTTCTGGTTTGAAAGTTTCACAATCTGTCTCGTCGTTTGCTTCTCCCGGGTACATTGCATCGAGGAGTATCATCATAAAATCATCACTAAGATTTGTGCAATATGTCATATCATAAATTGACAAATTCATTATATAGTCATTTATTTTTTCTATATTTTCATAAAACGCCCAAGGCATTTCCATTGAATCCTCTTCGCGATAACTTATTAGATCGCCTTTATCATCAACCAGTTTATACTGTTCTTGTAAAGGATAATATAGAGCTGTATCTTCATCAAGGCCATATATTGTGCCGTCTTTATCAATCACATATTCATCCAGTGATTCAGTTGGCTTACTATCTGGCTCATTAAAGTTCTTTAAATAAACCTTGCTGTTTGGCACGCAAAGTTTCTTGTTAAAAATGCTATTATAAAGATCTAAGCCTAGCTGCGGTTCTTCGTCATAGAAATCGCTGACTGAATTTTTTGCTTTGCCGCCGCCATAATAATCCTCAATTTTAAACTGTCCATCTTTGTCATCGTCTTTTTTGCTTTTAAAGCTACTACTGGCACCATAAAAATCGCCGCCGTAATATCGTCCATAAAGGCTTGAATAATCATACTTGATTTTGACCTTTTCAATATATTCATATCTTGGTGTGTCAGTATTGATAAGTACCATTGCACGCTTGATATTATTCTCAACCTCTTCAAGATTAATATATTCATGCTGGGTATGAGGCGAATAGTACCCACTCGACAGATTAACGGCTGCAACCTTTAAATGCGGTGCAACGTAGCTTATATCACTACAACTACCCCATGCACTTTTAAAACCAACATCCGAATTTGTGATAAATTTTTCAAACTCATCATTGTCACAATCGTAAAACACGGCGTCGTTTCCGCTTTTTCTGTCGAACTCAATAATATAATTGAGTTTTTCTGGTACATATGAGGATTTGCAAAATTTTCTGGCTCCAACGCAACCAATTTCTTCATCCTCGGTGAAGATTACTGAGCAATGAACGTCTTTGACAATTTGTAATATCATATAGATACCACAACGGTCATCACCACCGATACCCTGTGGTGACATTATATACTTGCCGTCTTCGGAAACGCACACAATCGTACAGTTATCATGATGTACGGTATCCATATGTGCCATTAGCAATACTGGATGCGTACCCTCTGCATATATGTAGCCGTCTTCATTTACGGGCGAATAACCTAAATTTTGAAGTTCTACAAAAAGCCTTTCTTTAAGCTTATCCTGTGGTAGTTTGCAAATCTCAATAATATTCATATTAGTCCACCTCTTTTATTCCATCAATATCAACTATACATACATACTTGTCGTCAACATTAAGTGCACATAGCGTATGTTCAGCACCATCGTACATCCACTTAAAAGTTTTTATTATTGTTCCAAAAATATTAAGATCATAGTAGCATTCACAAGCTTTTCTATCAAAAAGCTGTAATGTTGGAAACATCTCTTTTGCGCTAAGAAAACGTATAAAAATTAAACCCTTTTTTGAAACAAAAACTTTTTTGCCAGCAATAAGTTTCTTTTCACGGCAATCTTTACACAATCCGTCAACTAACGAATTGTTACCATAAAACGCTTGATGGCAACAATTACATTTATGAACACGATGCGGGGCATATAAAACATCATGTTCTTCGTCGTAACCCGCATAATTATCTACTTCACTTACATAAAAATAGTCATTAGTAATATCGTCAATAAAAAATGCCTCCTGTATGCTCCAATCTTCCTCATTATCACAATCGTCACATATCATATTCCCTGCATTATAGAGTTCATCTCCACACTGCAAACACCAAGAAATATGCCCAATTGTGATATCTTCACCATCCCATATACTATCAAAAGCGTACAGATTAGTATTGTATTGCTCATAATTATAGTCTGGATAATGCAATGAGTGTTCCGCTGTACAGATATAATCATGTTCCACTTTTCTATACTCGTTTTTTATGCCGAGACAATCGGCGATTGCTTTCGAAACAAAATATGTATAAGTTGCATCGCGCTGAGGTAACTTATAATTCGGATAGTTACGAGATTGCAATAGAAGCCCATTCTGATAGCAATAAATCTGTCTTGTCAGCTTGTTGTTTTTCCATGGATCACCTGCATATTGGTTTGATAAAGTATAAAAAATCATGCTCGAAGAGTCCATTATATAAGACTGTGTTCCTGCATGATAACAGCCGTGATGTCCTACGTGATGACATGAATCCCATCCCTCACCATATGACATTTTTAGAAAGTCGCATGGATTTACTGAGAGTATTGCCACCTGCGTGTTTTTTAATGGGTTTACGGCATCGGCAATCACCGCAAAATCGTGATTGTAGTTTGGGTATTTATCAAGTCCCATATCTACAAAAATCTTGTTAAGTTCACGAGAATACTTGGCCCCAACGGTCATATGTACGCCAACCGCCTCATACCTTTCTTTTATCTCCTTAGTAACAAACTGCTGTGGTTGGGTACACTGTACACCATCCCACATTATGTCTAGCTGATCGTCAGTTAGATACATGCCGTTTTCACGGCAATTATGGTAAAATTCTTTACAAGCTTTAAGAAAGTCGTTGCCGTCCTTTACACGAGTTTCTTCTACCTCACCTTTAATGCAAAGATTTTTTTCATCCCAATTAGGATGTTTCCTTAATATAGAAAGCAATTCTGCTTTGTTTGTAAAGAATTCATTAACGATATCGACAATGACACCTTTGTTATACTCGTAGCTTGCATCGTCAAGAATACTACACATATTATTTACAATATCCATACGTTCACATGAACCCTGTAGTTCTTCTTCACGAGGCTTCATTGGAGCAAAAAACGTAAGCACCTCATCTTCAGGTGAAATATAATGATATAAAGCCGATTCACCATTATTTTTTTCATATGTAAATGTTGCCGTAGAATCAATAACGTGTTCGGCTATTTTACATACCTTAACTTTTCTGCCGCCCTTACGCAGAACGATAGTGTCACCAATCTCAAAGAGGTTTTCACTAAGTTCACTGCGGTTATAGATTTCTCCCGACATCATATAAACTTCGTCGCCTGCTATCTTCCTTATTCTGCAGATATACTCTCCACAACGAACAAGCTCAAATCTTCTTAATGTTTTAAATTTTTCTTCCGTCATTTTAAGACACTCCTTTTTTTATTTACCCATTAGAGGCATTACAAATTTAATAAATGTTATAGGATTAACATTTTGTCTTTCACATTCAGATATGATATCTTCCATGTGCGTTGTTTTTGGTCTACATTTCGCTATTCGTTTCATAATGTAACGAAAAAGCAAATAGGTATGCGGGCTATTAATTTCCTTTATTTTTTCAAGCAAATCCAGGTATCGCTTAAAAAAGAAAACACTTTTTTCCAGCCTCATATATTCACCTCCTAAAAATTAAAGCGCTCTACCGTCAAGGGATTCAAGCATGTATAAATCAAAGACATATTCATGATCAATGTCGAGTAAGTACCCATTATAACCATGAAAAACGTCTTCAAAATCTTCAATTGTGGCTTCTTTACCACAAAAAATAAACATGGGATTATTGAACGTATGTCCTACACCAATTTCCACAATTTTATCGTGTGGTTCTACAAACTCACACAATAAATCTTTGCACCGCCTAACCCGAACCTTATTTCCAATTTTAGTCATATCATCACCTCCTATTTAATTTTCAGCAATAAGGCTACCGTCAAGGCGTTCTAACATATACGCGTTAAAATTGAAACCGCCCGCTGCATCTATATAAAAAACGTCATAACTTCCATCTTTCAGAAACAGATTAATTATTTTGTGTTCCTCTCCACAGTATTCGCACATGGCGTCAACAAAAGAACTACCCTTCTCAATTAAGACACCCTCATTACCAAACATTTCAACGCCGTCATACATTTCGATGCCTATATATTCACAGGCTAAATCTTTTAGTCGTCTAACCCTGATTTTGTCTCCAACTTGCAACATATCACCGCCTCCTATTTAATTTTCAGCAATAAGACTGCCATCGAGATGTTCTAACATATACGCGTTCAAATTGAAAGAACATTTATACGCAGAAAAAACGGCACAACCTCTATATGGAGAATGGCGCGAATTTATTACGAGCTCCTGCCCACAAAAGACACACATGCTATCAATAAAAAAGCTTCCTTTGTCAATCAGAGCTATACATTCGCTACCAGTTCCGGATCCGATTAGTTTATACCTTTCAATATTCATGTGTTCACAGGCTAAATCTTTTAGTCTTCTAACTCGAACTTTGTCACCCACCTGTATCAAAACAGTACCACCTCCTATCAAATAAATATTTGATTATCCAACTCTTCCAGATCTTCTTCAGTATATTCTCTAACGTTTTTTCCACATCTTTCAAACATATATTCTGCAAAGGCGAAAGGCAATTCTCGACCACAACTAGTTTCAAGGCTACAAATATTATGATTGCAGAGGTAAAAATCCTTTATAAAGAATTCTTTTCCGCAATATGGAATCATGCTTTTGATGAAAGGAGTATATCCGAAAATCAATACGTCACCACAATACTGTGGAGACGGAGCTTCAAACTCGCACCGCATATCCTTAAGAGATCTTATTCGCACTTTGTCGCCTATCTGATACATTAAAAATCACCTCTTTTCAATAGGTCATTTACGACACTACTAAAGATTTTGCGTAATTTTGGATTGTTCTCTATAACCTCATGTTTTGAGGTTACATTTGCTCTCTTCATACGATTACTCCACACGATGCCATATCTTGCAGACATTTCACCATAAATACGCCGTAATGTGGCGTTATACCCCAGAGAGTTGTCGTCACGCCTTTGCGCAAGAGGAGCTGCCACCATTGAGCAAGTGACATCGATTAGTTCTACCGGTGTAAGATCTAATTTTCTTACATTCATATTATCCATAATGTGGTATGTAAATGTTGTTCTTTCAACAATTCTGGATTTTAAAAAGTCAAGAAAATCTTTGCCATCACAATGTCTTGTTTCGTATGTCCGACTAAAGCCCCATACACGGCAAAACTCATTAATAGTTTCATTGATAAGTTGTTCTGTTTTTCTACGTGCTGTCGTTTCTTTCCCAAATGTTTTTATTAAAAAATGGTTATATACATTAGTAAGCAAAACGCTTTTCCATTCATCCTCGCCGAGCACTCTTCCAAGAATTTGTTCATCACGCGTAGCCTTTTCAATCTTTTTCATATAAATCTATCCCTTCTTTTTTATTATGCAGTTGTATGAAACTACATATCAGTAATGCTATTAGTTTCATTATTTGGTGACTCGTGCAGGAATTGCACCTACGATTCCATCCTGAGAAGATAGCGTCTTAACTACTTGACCAACGAGCCATAAGCCCATAAGGGCTTTTTAATACTATGGGATTATTGGAGGTGAAGAACCATAGTATGTATCAGGAATTACCCTCGCACTGTGGTTGGAGTGGCTGGACTCGAACCAGCGGAATGACGGAGTCAAAGTCCGTTGCCTTACCTCTTGGCTACACTCCAATATAGCCCGTAAAAGCGGGCATTTTTTACAACTTTTTGCCATCAAGGGTTTCGAGCATATATTCCGTCCAAGCCCAAAGCTGGATTCCATTTAATGTATATTCACCTGTATCTCCCCATCCTCTACGCTGAAGCTCTGTTATACTGTGAATTTCTCCACAATATATATACATTGATGGGTTAAAGCTTAAATATGAAATTTCGGGGCGTAATGGTTTATCTTCTTGATCGTTGTAACCATATTCGCAAAGCAGGTCTTTTTTACGCCTTATTCTGACTTCATTACCGATTTTTAGCATTATGAACACCCCTCCCGATGATTTTGTATGGAATCTGAGTTACTCCAAGTTTTTTTGCGGCAATGTATCTGGCATAGCCGTCTTTTAGAATTTTGTTACCCTTAGCATCAAGCTTTATAGTTATGGGGCTATCGAAAATCCCATAATAGTTATAGAAACAGACAACTCTGTCTATCTTTTCTTTTTTGGGCGGATGATTCATAAAGTCTCGCGGTATGTATACTTTATCCACGTCTATAAGCTTTTTGAAGTTACTCATAAAAGCGGGGCGACTAATGTTTACAACTATCGCATTTATAGTTGCTACACCGTCACGCTTGGCAATTTCGTAATCTCTTCGACCTGTAATCAAAGAATATGTATCACGGGAATTTCGCCGTACAATTACAACGAGTTTTTCTTTTGTGCCGAGTTTTTCAGTGTCGATGGACTTCTTGTGTACACTATCTGTAAGCATGATGTTTCTAATTGGTATAGAAATCGCCTGTGCCGCCATTCTTAACCTGAAATTTTTTATATTGTTAAAACAGTACGCCATAGTTTTTACCTCCTATTTTTTCATAATGGCTGGTGTGCCATTCGGGATTTGAACCCGAGACCTTTCGATTAAAAGTCGAATGCTCTACCAACTGAGCTAATGGCACATAGACCGCCGTGGCGGTCAGCATTGTAACCCATGGTTACACAGATTACAATTTGATTACAAAGTGGTGACACAATTCAATCGACCGTGTTACTTAAATGTAACTTGCAAGCTTTTTAGTTTGCATTTGAATAAAAAAATAACGACGGATTAACCAAAGTTGACCCGCCGTTAAATATATAAAATGGACACTTTTCAGCCTTGTGGATAACCTACGGTCAAGTTATGACACACCTTAACCAAACCCAAGGATTTCGTAAAATCTTAATTGTTGGGTTTTAATATTTAAGCTTTAGACAATTATAAACTTTGAACTTTTGTAATTAAGTTTTCAGCTTTGTGCCTTAAGCTTTATCTTCTTACTCATAGTCGGGCAATATCCCAAGAATGAATACCATATATCTTCGTAATGGGATTTCCTGTTTATATATAACACGAAACAAAGTTACGATCTATTATTGCTATGCCATGTTTTTATTATTTTACTTTGTGAATATGGCAAAAAACACAAAGGTCATAAAATTAAAGGTTTTCAAAAAGCGCCCACTTTTTACTTAGTATGAGATTTCGATTTCGGTTATAGCGTTTGATACGCTAATAGCTGAGTCAAAATCGACCTTAAACTTGTCGATGTGATCAACAAGGTCGGAAATTATTTCGGCGGTATCAAAGCCTTCGATAATTTCAAAAGTGTTTGCCTTTATAAAGGCGGCTTTTGCTTCCTCTATTTCCTTTGTGACAGCCTTGCCGTCCTTTGAACCAAACATTCCAAGCACATACTCGTCGGCACGCTCCTGCAATGTTTCGCCGTTCTCATAGTTACATCTGTCCTGTGCGTTTTTAAGTTGCCTTGACATATGCTTTACGAGTTCTTCCTCAAATTCTATGCCGTGATTCTTGTATTCAATAGCCTCGGCAATAGTCAGCTTCATGCCCTGTATTGTAACTTCGGTCTCGGCATTTGCAAGTGTAACGGCACGCTTGATTGCCTTGCGTCTTTTTATAATATCAGTTATTTTGTCATAGCTCGTCTTAAAGTCATTCTTGGCTTCTTCGATAGAAATACCGTTTATCTTTGTGTTGCTATGCTTGTTCTCAACCACAAATTTTGCGTCTTTGATAAGGGCGGGTATCCTCTTGTCGAGAATCTTAAGTTCGCAAAGTGCCTGATGAATCGTCATTTTTTCGTTATTCATTTTAAAAACCTCCTTAGATTACCGCAGTTCGTGCAAATATTTAGAAAAATAGCCGCCGTTATTCTCACGGCGCTTAAAATCGCTTAAAAAGTATTGCATGAATTTGAATGTAATGCCGTTATAAACGTAAACGTCTATGATAATATCTAGATCATCACATGATCCGAAATATTTTGCGCCCTTGTTTTTACACCATTTTGCCGATATTTTTATGATATCGTTTATGTTTTCATCGGTAAAATCTGAAACAATTGGGGCGTAAGTTGCAGATTTGTACACGCTTCTTTTGTGTATTGCTGGATATCCGTTGCACCTCTCGCGCTGAATGCACTCATATTCAGCCACTGTAAATAGATCCTTATAATTGTCGGGTATCTCAATGAGTGGAGTCGTAAGTGTGGATCCTGCAATAATGTTCATGGTTTAACACTCCTTTAAATTTTAAAATTTACAAGCCTTGCTTGCATTGGTGGCTCACACAGGATTTGCACCTGTACTCTCACTGGGGATAAGAGTCTATTTGAGCCATAGCGATGCAAAGCATCGCGCACCTCAGAAAAAAGAAGGGAATGCCCAAAATGGGCTGGTGACTCACGCAGGATTTGAACCATGCAATTCCGCCCTGAGAAGGCGGCGTCTTAACCGTTTGACCAGTGAGCCATAAGGCGGAGAACCCCGCCTATATTACTTTTCTTTAAAGGTTGGAGAGCAACTTTCAAAGAATTCTTTTACGTTGACATTGTATTTCTCAAGAATCGCAACGATGACTTTTTGTACCTTGTCCCATTCGTCATCTTTGATATACTGAATATACGGTGTCTTGCGATCGCCACGCTTTTTGAGGTCTATCCCATAGCGATAACTAAGCTGCTTGTACAGCATACTGAAAGCCACGCCGAAACTGATATGCAAAGTCGAAGCAAACTTGCGCATAACTCTGTTGAACATTTTGCGGTCTGAAATATGTAAGACCTCGGCTGTTAAAAGCTTGTTTGACGTTTCAATTCTGTCGATATGACGCCGCTGAAACGCCGTGTAAGCCTGGGCGGCTGTCGCAAATTCCATAATATCGCCCGTGGCAAAAGCCTTGCCGATTGCCGCTTGGAGCTTTTCTTCGTCGTCGATATCTTGCGTGAGAAGTTCTGGCTTTTCCTTTGCGGTGTGTTCGACAATGTTTAGGAGTTGCGTCCTGACCTCTTGGGCTATCTTGCTATCACGAAGAAGCATGCCTATTCTGAGGACGGCACGCTTGGAGAAACACTTGATACCTCGGTTTGGAATTTCAAGGCGGGTATTATCGTCAATTTGAACTATGAGTTTACCATGCTGTTGCTCAAAATTCTTAATAGGACAATTTGTTTTATTAGAAATCTCCTCATCTTTAACTGAACAAGTTGTTCGGTTAAAGTCCTTTTCATCTTTAATGGGACAACTTGTCCCTTTAAAGATTTCTTTAAAGATTGTGGGTGTTTTAGTTACAACACCGTCAGTGTCAATCTCCAACCGATTACGCATGTAACATTTTCTAAGGGTATCAAAATCCACCTCATAATAATCCGCCACCTGTCTAATAGTCATACAGTTCATCTCGGGTATCAAAAGCAGTTTCTTGACCTTATCAAGAACCTCTGTTCTGGCAATAAGCTCGTTTCTGAGGTCATGGTTGTCTACCATGCTTTCGCTTGTGATGATTTTATTTTCTGGCATGATTTCACCTCCTCTCTCATAGAACTAATTGGACATCTTGTCTAGTTAGTAACCCAAATTATTAAGGGGACAAGTTGTCCCTTTAGTAAATTTAAAAGATATTAGGTTTGCCATACTTAACTTTTAAGACCTATAATAACAACAATCACCGTTATAATCAGATTAAGCAGTGCGCCAATCCACAGTGGTGATAACACCCAAAGCCAACTCCAACATATAATTTTAATTAGTTTTAGTATGATAAATACGATGGTAAGCAGTCCACAAAAGCCAATTCCGCCACTCTTCATAATTATTCTCCCTCCCTTACAATATGAAATTTATCCACGCCGTAAACAACGCCAAGTGAGCGCCCATTGTCAAAATTGCAATGAATCGTACCAGCGTCATCGACATGGTCAACCGTTCCGAGCGTATTCGGCTCAACTGGGTATGGATCATCAACCATTTTCTCAAGGCATATTCTTGTACCCTCGTGGAAAACTCTTTTGAGCCAAGATATCTTCTTGTCATTGTATAAACTCATACCTTACCCCTTTCAAACTCAATAACACCGCCATCGGCATCAACGACAACTGGGCGAATTGATAGGATATTTCTTGTGAATAAAAACGCACAGGCTAATGGCACAGCAATAACCGCACTCTCTGGCATAGCTATAGCCATAACGCCCATAGCAAAGCCGAGAACTTTCTGCATTATCCACAACACTTTGGCTGCTTTTCTTTCAAGTCTGCGGCTTTTATAGCTTTCTATTCGCTTTTTAAGCTCTCTTTCTTCTTTGTCACGCTCTTCTGCGTGCTTAACAGACCTGATCAATTTTGTCAGGTCGTATGTATTATGTACGTTTTCAAAAGCGTCCATAAAAACACCTCCATTTTAAAATAATAATAATGATTTTCTGATTACGCCTGAAAATCACCATAAAATCTGGCGTTGGTGCGACTTATGGGGCTTGAACCCATGACCTCCGCATTAAAAGTGCGTTGCTCTACCAACTGAGCTAAAGTCGCAAGCGCAGGCATCACACTACATTCCCATATGGTGGGATAAGCACTATACCTGCTATGCCAATTTTCTTTTGTGTAGCATTGGCAAACTACACAATGGTGCCGCTGACGAGACTTGAACTCGCAAGGATTTTACTCCGAGGGATTTTAAGTCCCTTGTGTCTGCCTATTCCACCACAGCGGCTTGTCTTGCCCACAACCCACAGAAGGCAAGTAATGTACGACTCATCCGTACTTCCCTACACATTCGATAGCTATTGCCACCGATGCGTGTCTAAGGACTGCAACGTCCTTTGGTGACTCGTGCAGGATTCAAACCTACGACTCCGCTCTGAGAAAGCGGCATCTTAATCACTTGACCAACGAGCCATAAGGCGGCTTTTGACCGCCTACTGAATAAAAAAAAAGGAATTTTAAATCAATGCTAATATCTAACTTATGTAACCCTCTACACGAGGGTTGGCACAATGAGCATAATTCACCACCTCTGTTCCTGCTCATACCAGCCGAGCCCAATATTTCAATATCACCTAAGCCTTGCAATAAACCGCAGTAATAGACTTTTAGCGGGTTATGCCGTACTTAGACGCCGCAAATTATTTAACGTGGCTTGCGGTTACCACTTACTCAAATGAGCATATCAACTACCTCTTTTCAAAAAAACTTGTTAGGTCTCTTTATTAATTTGTGATTCTACAACGAAATATTCTCTTTTGTCTTCGTAGTTCTTGGCCATTTTTATAATTTCATCGTCTCGCTTCTGAAGTAACGCTCTTCTTTTTTCAGCAAGTTCCTTGTCTTCATAGCAACCAAGAAGGGAATATTCCCCATACTTGCCAAGAGAGAATAGAATATATGCTGTCGTGGCGCTATCATCTACTTCGATTTCGTCAAAGTGGATGGCTGTGTTTTCGCAGTCATCACTGTCAAACAGGTCATTTTCGATAATCCAATTATTGATTTCTTCGATACTTTCGACCTGCTCTATTGCCACCTTGATAGCTACTTTTTTTGAAGTATATATGCCAATCAAGGCATATTCGGGGGATAAATGCCATGAAGAATCAACCTTCATAACAACATATAACTTTTGACTTTCTGAATTATTTTCGCAAGAAGTTTCAATTGTAAATTTTGTCAACATAAAATTACCTCCTCATTTTTCATAAAATTAAAGCATAATGCCATACATACGGCAATATTCGACGGCTTCGCCTTTTGTGACAACTCCGTCATGCAATGCCTTAAGTATAGCTATTGCGAGCTTATCCATAAAAAAATACCTCCTATCTGTGTCTTGAAAAGTGCATAGAAGCACATTGTACAGCAAATTTTTCTGCCGCAGACTTGCCACCATGGCGTGGAACTTCTGCCAGAATTGACCGAGGTCCCTGCTTGCCCGACTTTGGCGGATATTCTACAAAAATGCGCCTTTTTGCGCACTCTTGTGTTATTTCAGAAGAAGCTGGCTCAAATTTATCCTTGAACCAGATTCTTGTGTCGTCATAATATGTGTAAAAAATTATGGCTCTGCCTTTGCTTTTTTGTCCGTGATAGACAAAATAAACGGGGCGTTTTACCCCGTCAATAATGAGTTGTCCTTGCCCATAAGCACCGCCCTTTAGGACGTGAAAACCATGAAATTTTAGCGGTTTTTGTGCTATATTTAGTGAAAATCTCACCGTAAAACCTCCCTTTTCTGATTTTAAAGACAGATTGACCCTCGGAAGTTTTACTAAGTGACGCCTTTTAGGTCGTTTTGAGTAAAAAGAAATTCCGCAAGGGTCAAAAAAATCCGCCTTAAAATTTGCACAAAAAAAAGAGCGACAGAATAACTGTCACTCAATGTGCGTTGGTGAGGGGCTTTTACAGATACCCCTCAGAACTGTTTAAACTAAGCCTTTACTGGCTCAGCCTTTGTTGCTTCTGGCTCGGCTTTTGCCAGCTTTTTTGTTGTCTTTTTGGCTGGCTTTTTTGCCGGCTCAGTTTGCTCGGCAGACTTTGAGTCTGTAAGCTTTTTATAAGCCTCGGCGGCATCGTCAAGTACCGCTTGCTTGATAGCCTTTTGTGCATAGCCGAGAGCACACTCTGTCTTGCTCTCACCAAAATTCAACTCCTTAAAACAGAAGTTAATGAATTGATAGACACTCACCGGCTTGACAGTCCAGCCCTCTGCAATAGCTTCTCTGTTAGCTCTAGCGTATTTAAAGCAGTGTGCCTCTAATGTGTCTATATCTGTAGACTTGCAGTTGACTTTTACACCGAGCCATGTTTTGAGGGCTTTAAGCTCATCAAAGCATTCAGACTTTGAGTCTGTCATAGCCTTGATATTATCAGCCGTGTTAAACTCGACTGCACGACGCTTGCAAAGTCCATAGATGGCAAGCCGTGTCTGTAGAGCTTTGAACGGCTTAAGCCAGCCCTTAAAAGTGTCGCTGTCGATGTCAGGCGAGAAGAGCGACTTTGAGAATGATACGGCAAAACCAAAGCCCTCAAGCACAGAGTACATTGTGCGAACTGACTTGATATTAAGCCCCTTGATATAGGTCTTAATGTTATCGATCTGTTCTGATGTTGACGCTATTACTTCCACGCCATCGCCTGCTTTAGACTCTGTAAGCCTATACTGTTCCAAAATGTTAATGTTATTCATAATGAATACCTCCAATAAAATTTAAAATTTGAGCTTTAAAGCTCTATTCAAGCCCACGAACCGACGGCTCACGGGCTTTATATAAAGCTTTAAACTGCCTTGCTTAATTCAAGACAGCTCAAAGAATTAGCCTACTTTTTTTGTGATTGAATTGTACGGCAAGCTTGCGTACTGTAAAGGCATACAGTTACCCTTACTCCATGAGGCATCACGCTCATTTTTTTGCTCAGTCGGCTCTTGCTATTCCAACATCCTAAAGGATGCGACTTTACTGCTCTGTCGTCAGGGTATAGCTCGCCCGTAAAAATGCGGGGTCATCGCCGATACTCGCTGAAATTTCAAGCAAGGTCTGAGCTAATTCAATCTATGCTATACCTAAACCATGGACGGCTCAGCGGTCTGCTCTCACAGCTCACGGCACTATTATCTCTAATAGTCAAATGTGAGTGCTTTACTGCTCAGAGGGTCTTAATATAGATTTATCAAGATACTGGAGTTTAAAGAGTTCACGCTCTATGTTGTGGCACGTCACAGGATGTGTTTTTTGCTATTGGCTATCGTTGTATGTTGTAGCCCCTCGTCCTGTCGACAATGATAGTATAAGCTATATTGAATTAAAAGTCAATAGCTTTTTTGAAAATATTTAAAATGCAAAAATGACTTTTTTATTATAAAAAGGAAGCAAGGGTCAAATGCAAGCTAATTTGATAAGCTTGCATGAGGGGGTTAATAAAAAATATTTTTGCGCTCAGAACGCCGAAGAATCAAAGAGTAACACCATCTTTCACATCCGCCCTATTTTCGCAATCTTTTCTTCCACTCCCCTCCCCTTTTTCATCCACGCATCGTCACTTTTGCAAAAAATGCGATTCTTTGTAACGCAAGCTTTTAGGCTTATGAACACAAGGTTTTTTGGTGACGCCCCCGAAAGAAAGCTTGTATTTCGCACATTTGTAAACTTTTTATGAACGCATTTCTCAAAGGCATAAGCATTTAACGCCGACTTAATCCGCCGCCAGAAAGCGACACGCACCCGTGGCACCGTTTCAGCCCCAACAATCAGTGTGAGTCCCATCCCACAATCGTGTGTTCAGCACGCTTCGTACTTGTGTTTAATAGATTTATGCCTTAAATATAATTGTCAAAAAACGCATAGATATTTTCTAAAAAGCTTGACATTTAGCCGAAAATGGTGTATAATATGTATATAAGGATAAGGGTGATAAACCCCGTAGATAAAAGGAGATAGACATATGAGACATTACAAAATCAAGCACGCCCAGCAGGTATTCAGTGGTTCGACCGCCCCAAAACTTGAGTGCAACGTTATCGACATTGGCGACGCCGTAAAACCAAAGCGCCCCGAAATCGAGAAGCGTCCACGCAACAATTCGCCGTACACCTCACATGGCAAACCCAAGGCAACCCCTGGCGATCCAATTCGAGACATGGCGGATATTCAAAAGGCAAAAGAGTTCTTGCTCAACAACGGTAAGACTAGACGCATCAGACTTCGTAACTACATGTTCTTCACCCTTGGCATTTCAACGGGACTCCGTGGTGGCGACTTAGTTAAAATCAAGATTGGCGATGTGATTACCGAGGGCGGTAGATTTAAAAGCTATATCAGCTTGTTCGAGGAAAAGACCTCCAAACACAACAATCCAAAGCTTAATTCATCATGCCGTGAAGCAATCAAGACATATCTTGACTACATCGGCGACTACTCCCTTGAAGACTATCTGTTCAAATCCGAGAAAGGCGGTTGTCTTGACCAATCACAAATCTATAGAATCATTCATTCGCTTCAAACCGACCTTGGGCTACCTTACCACTTGAGCGCACATAGCCTCAGAAAGACATTTGGCTACTGGACGATAAAGATGCACCCCGACGATTCGAGAGCTCTTGTGACACTCCAGAGAATGTTAAATCACGATTCACCCGAGACTACACTGATTTACTGCGGAATAACTCAAGACGACAAAGACGCATTCTACGATGACATGGATACACTGTTCGATGAGGCTACAACCATATAACTTCTCGCTACAGGTCTAAGACGTTTATACGAAAGCCGACATAAGCCGGCATAAGCAACTTGACAAATCACAGTACGCTGTGCATAAAATGGGCACAAATCTCAAGCCTTGCCAAATCAAGGTTCAATGCAGTTCTAGCCGACAGTAATTAAGCAAAGAAAATCCTGCCGCATTGAATTGGCAACAAACTTGAGTGCGTTTGTCCGAAGTGACAGGTCACTGGAGATTAAACTCTGTCACTGGTCTTGTGAATGCAGGTACACCCATAGGTGAAAATTTGCAAGCCCCGATTTATTTGGCATAAGAAAAAAAGAAAAGAAAGAAGCAAAGAAAAGAAATAAAAGAATTATTATATATTATAATATATATATTAATTCTTAAATCACTAGATTTATCTAGTGATTTAAGAAGAGACAATAATCTAGTATTATAACTATTCTTGAATAATAAATATAAGATTATTGTCTCTAAAAGAAAGAATAAATAAGAAAGAAAAGAATTGAATCAATGCCAATATCTTTCAAAACCATTTGACGGTTAAGACCAATAAAGGAGAAAGATATGGCATTAAACAAATTATACTATGTGTACGGACTTGATACTGCGTGCCTTTATACACCAGAGGAAAGTGCTATTGAACAAAAAATTATCAAGGCACGTTGCCTTCGAGCTACGCTCAAAGACAGAATTGCCAAACAAAAGATAACCCCTTGTCTTTGTAAAGGCAAAAAGTCCATAGCAAACAAAGACAACAAAACCCCATACGTTGGAAAACATCAGAAGCGTCTGCGTTTTCTCAACGATTACATAGCCAGTCATAAAGCATTACTTAAGCAGGAGCTTGCCAAAAATGTATCACTTACACGAACCGTGATACCCGACAAGCTCAATATACGTCGCCAGATTTCAATATTCGGCTCTTCCCTTACAAGATATTTCAACCTAAAGGAAAGAGAGCTTAATGAAGAAATCGTGATTGTAAAAGTTTACTTCTTCGATGTCGCCAAGAGCATTGTGAAGAATGGCTTTTACATGAATGGTCACAAATACGTTTTCTTCTCAAGTAGTGCGGGGCAAATCAGAACCAAAAAGCTCGTGGCCGTTCGTGAAGATTTACTCAACAAGTATTGGAACGCATTGACGGCAGGCTTGACAATTGAAAAGATTAATGAGCAAGGCGGCATGAATGTAAATAAATTTCTTGCCTACCTTGCTCTTTGTAATTCAGCTACTGATTTATGGTGTGACTTCAACATTGATGAGTGTATTGTAGTTGACGACTTTGAAACTCTTGTACATGGTACGGTTGATTTTATAGACGATAAGACCTATAGGATTGAAAGACAAGAAATGAATATACCGATCACGCACACCGATGGCTGTGGAATGATACTTCCAGAACTGAGTACAAAAAATTTCATGACAAGATTGCCATGGGTCAAAGGTCTGCTAGCAAGTTTTGACTTTGTGAAGTTTATCAAGGATAATAATTGCGACCCCGTGATTACTGACGTCTACGGCGATAAGCATAATATCCTTGAGGAAAATATCAAAATCATATTTACCAAGAGTCAGTTCAAAATGTGGAAATATTATTCAAACTGGGGTGAATATAAAAACAACTTCAAGAAATATGGAAGCACCGCAGGTAAGTGTAACATAGAAGAAGGATATATCCCATGTGCAACGATCAACTACCAAATGATACAGACACTAATTGATACCACTGACAATGAGATAGCCGCACTTGCTCGTAAGAGCATGAACGATATTCGCAATCTCGCAACCGATAAAGCAACAATGCTCAAGGTTTTCGGAGCTACAAGCTACAACAAAAATATGAACGGCTTTCAAAAATGTCTTAAGTTATATCCCGAGCTTTTATCAGACCCATATTCTCGTGCCACCCTTAAAGATATCAAACATAGCCTTGAGACCGATCAGTGGGCGGCTAAATTCAAAACAAGTGGTAAATACACGTTTGTTGTTCCAGACCTTTATGCGTTCTGCGAATATTTATTCTTACATATATCAAATCCTAAAGGACTTTTAAACAACGGTGAAGTAAGTTGCAAACTGTTCAAAGATAATATTGAGCTTGATTGTTTACGTTCGCCGCACCTCTACATCGAACATGCCATAAGAACAAATCGTTATGTTGACAGTTGGTTTAATACAGATGCAATCTATACAAGTTGTGCCGACTGTATATCGAAAGTTTTGCAGTTCGACAACGACGGTGATAAACTATTGGTGATTCCAGATGAAACACTAATAAACCTTGCTAAACGAAACTTGCAAAAGTATGACATAGTACCGCTCTTCTATAACATGGCTAAGGCGGGGGCAAAAGAACTTACTCCCGATAGCCTGTACGATGGATTGATATGTGCTTACACTGGTGGCAATATTGGCGAAATAAGCAACGCCATTACCAAGGTTTGGAATAGCGGCGTAATCGACCAAGAAAAAATCAATGTTGTCAAATGGCTTTGTATGGAGAATAACTTCGTCATAGACTACGCCAAGACCTTGTATAAGCCTGTTCGTCCTGATTGGGTAAACGAAATTATTTCTAAGCACGTCAAGAGCAGAGTTCCACATTTCTTTCAATATGCTAAAGGCAAAGAAATCAATCAAGTAGAAGAAAGAGGTTTAAACACGGTTGACAGAATTAAGTCGTTGACCCCTATACAAAAGCTTAACTTTAATTTTAAGAACGACAATGTTGGAAAGTTTGATTATAGATTTCTGCTAAAAAACAAAGAAATTGAAGTCGATGAGAATGTGCTTCAACGCTTTAGGGATATATCAAGCAATCTAAGGTTTTGCGACTCAGATGGAACGGCACTCAACTACCAAGCCGTATACGATCAAGCAAAAGAAGAAATGCTTATGCTCGGTCATAACATTGACGATGTTGTAGATATGCTTGTAGAGGATTTATTTCACAGTAGACGTGTTGAAAAGAAAAAAGCATTTTGGGAAATGTTTGGCGAAGTTGTGTACGAACATTTGTCGAACAATTTATCACAAAATTATATCCAGTGTGCCCACTGTCAGAAAAGATTTTATCGTGAAAACCCGAAACAAATTTACTGTAACAAATGTCAAAACAAGAAGTCCATCAAAGCAAATACCAAGATCCTTCAATGTGCATGTTGTGGCAAAACCATAACAGTAAGTACAAGATGCCATCGTGAGGCCTACTGTCCTGAGTGCAAAATTCATGCAAGAAATGCGGCAAGACTGAGGGCGTATTATAAAAATAAGCATCTTGTGTAGTACAACAAAACTAAAACGAAATCCCCGTAAACGACGTATCTACGTTGTTTGCGGGATTTTTTTGTATATAAATTTCAAAAAATTACACCCCTTATGGAGAGGAAAAGTCAATATACAAAGAACGGGCTGTCCTACGCTAGCGTTATAATCTTATCAAGTGCGCAGTTACAAGTTAGGATATATCTCCAAAAATATAGAACAAAAGGATTAGATAAATGATTGAAATTAACAAGTGGGAAGAAAAACAATTAAGAAAGACCATACCGAACCTGTGCGTTGCAAGAACTGGTAAAAGTAAAAAGGCTAAGCGTGGTAAAATATATGCTGAGCCTACACGCAAGGTGTTATCTATGCTAAAACGGATTCGTGAAGTTGACTACATTAACTAAGGGCAAATGGTGGATATATGAGTTATAAATATCAACGTTATGAAAACGAAAGCCCTGAAGAATTGATATTCAGGATCTGTAGTCACAAAAATGAAATTGGTACATGGAGCGACGTAGGTAGGGTGTTGAACGAATTACTTGGTGAAAACTATACCGAGTCTGCTTACCGCAAAAAATATCAGAGCTTTGAAAAAATGTTCTCAGGCAATCAGAAACTGTTTTCTGATAATGAAGAAGTCTTATCGGAAATATCAGAACAAAGACGTGAGCTTGAAAAAGAAAAAATTAAATTCCGTGATGAAAGAAACGCTTGGAACAAACAGAACCGCATTGCGGCAAGAACTGAGCAAAAATTAGATTATCTTGAAGAACAGCTTGCCTCCATGGGTAAAGTGAATTTTAGCAATCATACCACACCTGTAACAGTTAGAGGCAATTCAGATTTGCTTATTACAATTAGTGATATTCACTATGGACTTAATTACAACAATTACTTTGGGACGTATAATTCTGACATATGCAAAAACTATCTTGCTAAATATCTCGAAAAGATTATAAGCATTGGATCACGCCATAAGGCAAGAAATATTCACGTCGTAATGTTGGGCGATATAATTTCTGGTTCAATACATAAGTCGATTCAAATTGCTAACCGCGAAAATGTCATAGAGCAGATTAAAGGTGTGTCTGAGTTATTGAGTTCATTCGTATATGAACTGTCGAATCATTTTACAAAAGTCACAGTTACAAGCGTATCAGGAAATCATTCGCGTCTTGACAAAAAAGATGAAGCACTTCATGACGAAAGACTCGACGACATCGTTTCGTTCATAATGGAAAAGTCATTAAGCAATGTTGACAATATCAGTTTTCAAACTTACTACAATTTTGATACAAGCATAGCAAGCATTAAGATATGCGGCAAATTGTATTTTCTTGTACACGGTGACTATGATACACCAAATGAGACAGGCATAATGCGCCTATGTAGTATGGTTGGAAACATCCCGTATGCAATAGTCATGGGTCATAGACATTCGGTGGCGTACAATGAAATCAATGGGATTGTTATTGTGCAAAGCGGTTGTTTGTGCGGAAGTGGCGACGACTATACGATACAAAAGCGTCTTAGTGGTTTGCCGAGTCAGACAATTTGTGTATGCTCCGAACATGGTATAGATAGTATGTACCCAGTGAAATTTTAGCACACTCAATAGCCTATATGGGCGATCAAAAAAAAATATTCATTGAAGACTTATAATCTTCATGATTACACCAGGAACCCAACACGCCTCCTAGCAATGCGTACCACGTTGGGTCTTTAAATTAATTTAGAATGTGAGGAAAAATAAAATGGTAAAGAAAGATATTATAACAGCCGTATCAAAGAGAACTGGCTTTACAAGAGAAAATTCTGAGGCTGCTATTAATGCAGCAATTGCGGCAATCGTTGACGCTATCAAGTCAAATGAGGAAGTAAGAATTATGGAGCTTGGAAAACTTGAGCCAGTTGTTAGAGCGGCACGCAATAGACATAATCCAAAGACTGGTGAGAAGATGTTTGCTCCAGCCTACAAGAGTTACAGATTCAAGATGAATTCTGTGCTCAAGGATTTTGTCAGAAACAACTAATTATAGCATATTCAAATCTCCTTTTCAGTGTCTTAATATTGACAGATAGAGGACGGCAATAGTCGTCCTTTACATTGCGGAGTAGAGAAAAGGTATCTCGCTTGTTTCATAGGCAAGAGATTATTGGTTCGAGTCCAATCTCACGCAACCAATTGGGTACGGTTTATGAGGTTTTGTAGACCCATAAAAACAAAACCTAAAATGAAAGAAAGGAGACGCTATGTCAAAGGTATCAAAACTTCCGCCTGTTACGCAGGAAGAATGGAACAAAGTAAACGACTTTAACAAATTTATATTTGAAGATTTTATAACGAACAGCACAGAGCTATCGCCTAAAACAAAAATTGCTTATGAGTCAAATTTAAAAATTTGGTTTATTTGGGTCAAAGATAATCTTAATAACAAATCTCAGATCGACATTAAACCTTTAGACTTTAAGCGTTTTCAAAACTGGATGGTCAACCGTGGTTGTTCAAGTGCAGATTGTGCAAACAAAAGAGCGGCAATTAGCTCGCTTAATAATTACATAGATGTTTACTATAGGGACGATTATCCACAATTTCGCAATTTTATTAATAAGAGTATAGCACGACCGCCAAAGGCTTTTGTAAATGAGAAGCAACCACTGACGAAAGAGGAATTTGCAAATCTTATTTCTGTTCTCGAAAAACGTGGTGATTGGCAAAAGGTTGCCTATCTTAAATTTACATTAGATACAGGATGTCGCCGTGCTGAGAGCATACAAGTGAAAAAGGATTTTGTAAACATCAAGCCGACCATAAAACACAAAACCCATATTGACGAAAATGGTAAAGAAGTAACAAAAGAGATTAAATATTATGTTACCCCTACTATTCGTTGTAAAGGAAAGGGTACGGTTGGCAAAGAAAGAAAGTTTAAATTCTCACAGGATACAATGGATGCATTTAAGAAGTGGATTGAAGTTAGAGGTGAAGACGATTGCCCAGACATGTTTATTTCTAAATATGCCGGAAAAGTAAAAGGCATAGCAGAGAACACGTTGAACAATTGGGCTACTCATGTATTTACACCTATCGTCGGCAGACGCTTTCATCCGCATCTTCTAAGAGAGTCTAAGGCAACTCAGCTTGCAGTCGAAGAAGGAAAAGACATTTCTGTAATCCAAAGTCTATTAGGCCACGAGTCATCAGAAACTACACAAATTTATATAATTCGTGACGAAACCGATGACCTCGACGAGTTGTTTGAAGAGTAGGTGACGGTATGGGAAGACAAAAACAATCGTTATCTAAGAGACCGTCAGTTGCTACAAAAGAAAGCAAAAAAGAACCTAAGACTAAAAGTATAGTCGAAGAACGTGAGAAAGTAATGACTCCTGAAAAGAAAGAGTACCGATACACATGCCTTTCTTGTCATTGTAGTGCAAACAATCCTGTAAACTTTCCTATTTCATACAGTGTTATATATGCTGGCAACGATCCCCGCCTGCCATATTGTCGTGATTGTTTAAACGCTATGTGGGCCATTGTTGCAAAAGATTATTCTGATTATCAGGACATTTACCGCAGGATTTGTATGTACTTCGATATCTACTATAATGCGGAAGTAGCCGAGATAGCTTATAAAGAATCCGAGAGTGAAAAACGTGTTTCAAGATATATCACAAAAATAAATCGTTATCCATATAGCAACAAAACTTACCAAGATACGATTAAAGAAGATATGTCTAAAAGGCATACAGAAAATTTCGATGGATTGTATGAACCAATAGAGAAAACTGTTCCTCATGAAATCATTGACTTTTGGGGAGCTGGATTGGAAAGTGCTTCTGATTATCAAGAACTACAGGCTTCTTATGAAAAGTGGAATTCAGAGGTCGAGTGTTCAAAGCCTTCACAAAGAATTTTAATTAAACGAATTTGTTTCAATGAGCTTAAAACTCATAAAGCAATGATTGCGGGAGACGACACTACTAAGCTTACCGATGAGCTCAACAAATTACTTGATAGTGCAAAGCTACAGCCAAAACAGGTCAAAGATGTTTCAATAGCCGACGAGAATACATTTGGAACACTTATAAAGAAATGGGAAGATGAAGAACCAATTCCAGAACCGCTCCCTGAGTTTAAGGATGTTGACGGTATTATAAAATATATTAGCGTTTGGTTCTATGGACATCTTGCAAAAATGTTTGGCAAAAGAAACAAATGGGGGAAACTTTACAACGACGAAGTTTCAAAATATACAGTTACTCCACCTGAGTATAACTCCGAAGATGATGACATAGACTTTGAGTCAATCTTTGGCGCAGATGAGTAGGTGATACTTTATGATAGTTGATAAAGTATACACTCAGGATAAAACTATGCAGACGGTAATTGAACGTGCCGCTTATTATAGGGCAAACCCACATAGGTTTGTCAAAGATTATTTGGGCATTGATTTACGATTGTTCCAAATGATTTTAATAGTCATGATGAACTTTAATACAAATTTTATGTATCTTGCCAGTAGAGGTTAAAATATGGCCTCGCCAATTAGAAACAATTGGGCAATAAGGGAGGAAAATCGAAGAACGCTTAACTGCTAACATCGAGATAATCATTAAGATTGCGAAAGGCTTAATGACATTGTAACGCATAGAGACTGAATAAATATAATGTCTCCACGAGTTCTCCCCACAAACAAGTATAGCTTGTTTTGAAAACCTAACGTTATAACGAGGGTGAAAATATATGCTAATCTGGATTGTATTATCAATCGCTGAAAATGAGGGAAACCTCCAGAGTTGTAGATAAAAAACTACAAGTTAATCACAAATGCAAGGCAAGACCTTTCTATGCGCTATATTTTGTTGCGTTAGATGTATCTTGTACCCTGGCACCAGAATTTGTATTGCTTCTTCTAAACGTGCGCAAGCGTGTGAAGTATTAGAAAAAATTATGACGATATTCTATCCTAATTCCGCTAATTTGCGAAACGAGATAGAAGTTTATAAAAATAACAACACTGAGAATTATATAAAATTCCATAACACCTCAATGATAAAGGTTGTTACCGCAAGTGACAGTGCTCGTTCCAATCGAGCTAACATCCTTATAATTGACGAGTTTAGAATGGTAGACCAAACTATCATTGCAACTGTACTGAAGAAATTCTTGACCGCTGAACGTGAGCCTGGATTTCTTAATAAGGATAAATATAAAAAGCTCAGAAACACCGATATCGCTCAATATAATAAGTACAAAGAGCGTAATAAAGAAATGTATTTATCCTCGGCGTATTATAAAAAACATTGGTCATGGGAAAAGACTAAGACATATTGTGCGGCAATGTTGGACGATAAGCGCAGTTATTTCTTATGTGGACTCCCCTACCAACTATCAATTAAAGAGGGTATATTAAATGCGGAACAAGTAGCCGACGAAATGTCTGAGGCAGATTTCTCACAGATAATTTGGGACATGGAAAGTGGATGTTTGTGGCATGGTGAAAGTGACGACGCATTATTTAGCTATTCAAGTTTGATAGATGCCAGGGCTATAAAGACTGCTTTTTATCCACATTCGGTAACAGACTATTACCCAGCTTTGAAGAACCCAACAAAGAAAAATGGTGAGATTAGAGTTCTTGCTGTGGACATCGCCGTTATGGCGTCGAAGAAAAATAAGAACGATGCAACAGCTATTCATATATTGCAATTACTTCCAACTAGCAATAGCCAGTATATTAGAAATTTAGTATATTCCGAAAACTTTGAAGGCGGTCACTCTGAAACACAAGCAATTACAATAAGGCGCCTATTTGAAGATTTGGAATGTGACTACATTGTTATAGATACGAACGGCGTTGGTAATGGCGTATATGATGAGTTGGTCAAAGATTTGGTCGATCCTGTTACGGGCGAACTATATCCTGCCTTTACTTGTATGAATGACGAAGCAATGGCGGAAAAATATAAGGGTTCTTCACGCAACCCAAGAAAAGTTATCTATAGTATTAAGGCAAGCGCAAAGTTTAACAGTGATTGTGCATACCTTCTTAAAGATAATTTAATGCGTGGAAAGACAAGACTGTTAATTAACGAAAAGGATGCCGACGATATTTTAAAGCAATCCAAAACATTTAGAGGTTTGGACGAAGAAATAAAAGCGAACATCCTTATGCCATATATACAAACTGCCCTGCTGGTTAATGAACTGGTCAATCTGAAATATGAAACAAACGGCAGTTTGATTAAGATTATGGAACGTGGAAACGAAAGAAAAGACCGATATTCTGCGCTAGCTTATGGTAATTATTTTGCCACCGAGTTAGAGAGGACTATCGTAAAACACAAAAAAGCAAAGCTAAACGACAATTTCATTTTTGAATTTAGAGCGCCGTCTTTGCGTACAAGTTAGGGGTGAATAAATGCCAAATACAGAAAAGAAAGAAATTATGGTCTGGGATAAAAGCATGGGTAACTTTGCACGTCTTGGTGAAGTACCAATTAGAAACTTGAATCAAGATTACTATATTAATCGATCTTCTATTCATTATACCAAATACAAAAAAGAAGATGTGGTCAAATGGTTTATCGATCCTGAAGCAAACGAAAAGAATTTGAGAAATGCTTCTATCTACCTTTACGAAGTAAGCCCACATTATCGGAGACTAATTAACTATTTTGCCAAGCTTCATACAATGGCATATATTATTGAACCTTATAAACTTGACCAAAGTAAAAAAATAGATACGGCTAAATTAAAAGAAACATATATAAAGATTTGCAACTACATTGATAAAATGAATTTAAAACACGAGGCCGTTAAAATATTAACAACGTGTTTTAGAGAAGACGTATTCTATGGCTATGTTTACGAAACGACCGACTCATACTATATAAGAAAAATGCCGCCTGACTATTGTAAAATTAATCGAATAGAGGACGGATGTTTTTTATATCAATTTGACTTCTCTTATTTTACAAGTCATAAAGAGGACTTGGAATCGTTTGGCGAAGAGTTTATTGAAAAGTACGAGCTGTATAAAACACATCGCTCAATGCGTTGGCAAAGTTTGAGTAGCAAACGCACTTTTTGTTTAAAGGTGAATGAGGATATTAATTTCCCAATGCCACCTTTTATTGGTGTATTTGCGGGTATATTTGATATTGATGATTATAAAGGATTGCAAAAGGCTAGAACTGAAATAGGAAACTACAAAATCTTATCATTAAAAATTCCAATGGAAGACGGCGATTATAAGATGGAGCAGGAAGACGCCCTTATGTACTATAACAATTTGTTAAAGGTATTACCTGAAAATATTGGCGCATTTCTAACCCCTATGGACGTTGAAGACCATGACTTTCAAAAATCAGGCAATGTTGATATAGACAATGTTGGCGACGCAACTAAAACCTTTTGGAATGATGCTGGCGTATGTTCATTGATTTTCGGTGGTGATAAACAAACCTCTGCAACACTTTCGGTTTCTATTAAGTCAGACGAACAAATGGTTTTTGCTCTAATGAACCAGTTTGGACGTAATATAAATCGACTACTTAAACAGGTAGACGGCAGATACAAATTTAAGATTCAATTTCTCGATGTAACTTATTATAATCAGCAGGAAACATATAAGTCATATCTCAATGCCGCCCAAGCAAGTTTACCAACAACAACTATGGCGTGTGCGGCGTTAGGAGTTGCGCCAATTGATATGATGAATATGAATTTTCTTGAGGATGATATACTACATATCAAGGAAAAATTTGAACCTCTTAAAACTTCATATACACAATCTAGTGGAGAGGCTGGTGCGCCAACTCAGGAAGAAAAAGGTGAGCAGTTATCTGACGCTGGTGAAAATACACGAGACCATAATTCCAATCAAGAATACTAGGTGAAGCTTATGAAGTTTATATATACAAAAGATATTGATATTAAAAACAAACTTGTTGCTAAAGGTTTTAGACTATTGCAGACCTTTGACAACAAGATTTTTGTTTTTGAAAACAATTGCAGTTCTACCTTTACAAAAGACGAGCTTACAAAGATTGTTTATAGTAACACTTTTTGTATGAGGGGGTGAACAAAACGAAGAAACAAAATTTGCCTATAAATTACTCCATAGATAAAGATTTTAAATCGGACAAGTTTATCAAACTGCGTATGCGGATTTGTCACGATGGAATAAATTATAACAATTCTAAATTTACCATTGAAAATCTTGAGGAGAAAAAAGATAGTTTAGCTAATTCACCAATACTTGCGTATATGTACTTTGATGAAAATGGTGATCCGCAATTTGGAGAACACAATTTTGAAATTGAAAAAGACAAAGTACACGACGGCGAGGCTAAAATTATATATACCGAAACGCCAGTTGGTGTTATTCCAGAGACAAATAATTTTGAAGTTGTCAATGAGGATGGCATCAACTATATTTATGCTGACGGATATATATGGAAGAAATATTCCAATTATTGCGAAGATATTCTCAATCGTTATGATGAAATAAGAATCTCGATGGAAGTGAATATTTTAGCTTATTCCTATAACACCACAGATAATGTATACGATATTACAGATTTCAACTATGCGGCAGTAACGCTGTTGAATGAAGGTATTGATACAGGTATGAAAAATGCGAGAGCAACAATTGAAACTTTCTCACAATCTGTGGAATCCGAAAAAGATTTGTCCTTTATGATGCAAGAATTAAATAAAGACCTTGCGGATAATAAAGAAGATTTTACGAAAGGAGATGTGAAACAGATGGATAAGGAACTTATAGAAAACATTCTCAAAGAATATAAAATGAAAATCGACGATATTTCTTTTGACATCACAGATGACATGACTGAGGAAACATTTAGATCTCAGCTTGAAACAATGCAGGCTAATTCTAAAGGAGCCGAAGACGGAGCTAAGCCTGATGATGAGTTTAAGGCTTCTAAAATCGAAGCTCCCGTTACAATGTTTGCAACCGTAAATCAGAAGCGAGAGATGATAAGAAACGCAATTCCAAAAGACAGCAGTGAATATGACGAAGATAAAAATCTCGTTAAGTCGGTAGATTATTGGCTTGAAGACTTTGATGACAATTATGTTTATATGTCAATTTATTCATATGAACGCGGTAATGGCTCTTCTTCAAAGATGGGGCGCTTTGCGTATTCCATTGACGAGGCTGGGGTTGTAACAATTGATAGTAATTATGTAGAGGTATTCAGAAGTTGGGTCACAGCAGAGGAAATGGCTGCACTTGACGCACTTAAAGAAGAAAATAGTAAGCTCAAGTCAGAGGTAGACGAGCTGAATGAATACAAAGAAACTGTCGAAAAAGAAAAGGTTGAAACAGCGGCTTCAGAAATATTTAATGATTTCGAGAATGAGTTATCTGGCGTTGACGAGTTTTCACTTCTTAAATCCGAGCATGACGGCATGACTGCTGAGCAAATATCTGCACAGTGTTACATGCTTCTGGGTAAGAAAAACAAGAAGTCAACCAAATCAACCAAGGAAAGCAAGACTGTTACATTTAGTTTAAATGGTAAAGCAGAGTCTGTGGACGAGCCTTGGTACAAAGAATTATACGATAAGTATGGAAAATAATTAAGGAAAGAGGTAATAAAACATGGCAACAAGACATGCTATTGTTAGAACTGATAATCTGTCAGGTACTACAGACGGTTCTAAGCTGATTTCAGCTAAGTTTTACAGCGGCTCTGATCCGGCTGCTATTGACAACGGAAATGTTGTATCTATTTCAGACGAGCTTATAAACAGAGAAACATATAAGGTAACTGCACCTACAGCGGCAGATACAAGAGCAACAATTGGTCTGGTGGCTTCTGTAGAGACTATGTATGACGAGCAGAGACATCACAACCTTGAGGATTTTACAAATGAGGCTGACTCACTGATTAGAGTGTATGCCCTTGAAACAGGAGACGAGTTCTCTGTAACTAAGGAGGCACTTGACGGCACAGTTGCTAAAGATAAGTACGTCAAGCTGACAGCGGGCTCAACAAAGCTTACTGCAACCGACACTGCTACAGGCGCCATTGGTAAGATAGTTGCCGTCGAGATTGTAAACCCTGATACATACTACGTTATCAAGGTTAAGTAATTATAGGGAAAGGAGATACTATAATGGATACAAATGAGAAAATTGTTTCCCTTGCTGTAAATCTGTACAAGGGTAATCCTGTTGGCGAGTTTTCACAGAGCGATTCAATGGAGACACTGAGAAAAGCACTGGTTGACGCTAACAATGGTTCTACAAAGATTTCATATAAAGATATAAGAGATGGTAAATGCAACGGCGTGTTTGCCATTGTTGAGGAGGTTATTCAGAGAACCGTAGTTGACGGTATTCAGGGTGACGAGTTCTTCATGAATATGGTTGACTATAGAAACGTGAAACTCGGTGACGAGAATGACTTCTACGTTCCATCAAAGGCACTCTTTGTTGTTTCTGAAGTTGCAAACGGTGTTCAGTCACTCAGACGTCAGAGACTTAATGGTGGTGAACATGTAACAGTTAAGACTTCTCTTAAAGCTGTTAAGATTTATGAGGAACTCAATAGAGTTCTTTCAGGTCGCGTAGACTTTAATACTTTTATCGACAGAGTGAGTGAATCTTACAAACAGCAGATGAGAGCCGATATCTATAATGCTTGGTGTACATATGTTGGCAATGGTTCAACCTATTTCCCTGTAGCTGGTACATATAGCGAAGATGGTCTGCTTGAGATGGTAAACCATGTAGAGGCGGCAACTGGCAAGTCTGCAACAATCATCGGTACAAAGGCAGCACTCAGAAAGATAAAGATAGACACAGTATCTGACGAGGCTAAGTCTGATATGTATAACATTGGTTACTACGGTAAGTTTAATGGTACAAACTGCGTTAAGGTAAATCAGATACATAAACCAGGTACAACTGATTTCCTGCTTGATGACAAGAAGCTTTATGTTATTGCAACAGACGATAAGCCTATTAAGGTCGTTACTGAGGGCGAGCCAACAATTATTCTTGGCAATCCTGCCGATAATGCCGATCTTACACAGGAGTTCTTCTATGGCGAGAGCTACGGCGTTGGTATTGTAATGGCGGATCAGTTCGGCGTTTACTCAATGTCATAATAAAAATATTAATATGCAGAGAGTTCAATGCTCTCTGCATTTTTTTGAATGAAAGGAATAAATATGAGTACAACAAAAAGCACAATATCTAAAGGGGTAGCTACATCAAATACAACCAAGGGGGCAACCACTAAAAAGCCTTCTACTTCTGAGAATAAGAAGATAGAGCACAAGCAATTACCGCTTGATACAATGGTAGCATGCACAAATATGACCAGTGGCAAGCTAATTTATATAAGCTCAAGACAAATGGGTTTCACTATTGAGTGGGAGCATGAAGGAGATGTGGAATACATTGAACTTGGTGAACTTGTAACTATGCGCAATTCTCAGCGAGCATTTTTTGAAAAGAATTGGATTGCAATTGAAGACCCTGAAGTTAAAAAGTTCTTACGAGTAAATGTCTACTATGATGGTATTCCGTCAATGGACGATTACGAAGACCTATTTAATAAGCCCGATTCTGAGATATTGAAAATCTTAAAGGGTGTCCCAGATGGATTTAAAGAAATCTTAGCAAATAAGGCTAGCAAAATGATAGGTGATGGCACAATAGATTCTCGTAAAACAATTGCATTACTAAAAAGCGAACTTAACTTGGATATTGAAGAGTAATGGAGGTGTATGATATTGGCTACACCTTATAGTGAAATAACCGACAGCTTTGTTGGTATTGTAACAGAGTACAAGTTTTTTAATATCTTAAAGGAAGACCGTGACGAATGGCTTACTGATATAATGGATAGAGCTTGTGCAAGATTTAGAAAATCATGTCGCAAAAATCTTGACGACCGAAACGAAGAATTGCGTCAATTTAATGCCACGCTTGATGCAGATGAGATTGACATTATTCATCAGTTAATGATTGCCGAATGGTTAAGACCTCAATTATTCTCCTGCGAAAATCTCGAGAACAAATTGAACACTAAAGATTACTCGGAGTATTCACCAGCAAATTTGTTAAAAGAAATTCGTTCTACCCATGAGTATGCGGTTGATGAAGCAAAAAACATGATAAAAAATTATACTTTTTCATTCCGTGATTCGGGGGATAAAATAGATGGCAAATAATAATTTATATATTAACTATTTGAATTCTTTAATCTCCAAGGTATATAAAATTCTTCCGATGAAAGAAGAACAAAATACTACAACGGAAGCGTACATATCAAGTTTGATTTTCGAGCTACATGGCTTTGAAAATTTACTGAACGAATACCACAACGATGCGAGAATACTTACAATTATATGTGTACTTGAGTCTCTTAAAGAACCTAACATTTCGCATGAGGTTTACAAAAGTGAAGTCTTTAAATGTATTAGCCTGATTGAACAAATTCTACGGGGGTGAGAGCAATCAATAAATTTGACTTGTATAACAGGGTAACTTTATCTGATGGTGTAACCCCAAAAGAGAGAATGATTAATCATTGCAAAAATAATATCATTTATAAATCACGGCGTAGTCCTTCACGCAAAAGTGTTCTTATTGACAGCGAGCAAAAAGATGTGGTAATAGTATCAGGAAGCAATAACCATGTAAAAACGATTTGTGCTTTGCCAAACGACATTATCTATGATGGGCAAATTGTTGAATGGGAAAAATCACATTGGTTAATCTCCGATGTTGATATTGAATCTTCGGTTTATTATAAAGGAGTCATACACCAATGCAATATTAATTTGCGTTGGCAAAACAAAGATGGCGAAATTATAAGTCGATGGTGCTATGCTGAAACGAATACCGCAGACGGTATCAAAGAGGGTAATACGTTAAATTTAACCGACGGCAATTTAACCTTGCATTTACCCCTAGACAATGAAACACGTCAACTTCGTTTAGATAGGCGCTTTTTATTAGATATAGAAAAAGACAATCCGACGGCATACAAACTTATTAATCGTAATGTTGTAAGCGGAATATATGATGAAAATCATGAACATGGTGTGTATATCATAACACTACAAAAGTCCGAACGATCGCACGATCGTGATAACTACGAATTGATGATTGCGGATTACTTTAAGCCTACCGAAGATAAGTCGGTTGGAATAAACTGCGCAATTAAATTTGATGGCTCCCCTACCATTAAGGCAGGCGGGTACTATAAAAGTTTTAATGCTGTATTCTATGATAAGGATGGTTCTGAAATATCGCAAGAAGCGATATGGAATGTAGCCGTTATTGACGAACATAAGAAATATTTTTCTATCGTTAATGAGGGTTCTACAATAAAAATCAAAGCCGACAACAATGAGGGTATCATTGGCTCAAAGATTAAAATTGAACTATGTAACTCGGCTCAAAATTGTTCTGCCGAACTTTATGTAAAGGTGGTGGCAATTTTATGACACCGTCTGGACAAATAAAAAAATATAAACAGCAATTAATATCATTGTTTGTGAATAATGAAAAAATCGTAAAGCTCATAAATGAAAAAGATATATCTAACCCCGAGGATTTAATATATCACAATTTCTTTAATTTTATCCGAGTACCAGAAACTATTGACGAGGAGCGTAATTATATTTGCGTTAAAATAGATGTGCCCGAAGTCTATACTTCAAGTCTGTTTTTTAAGCAAATCATAATAACAATCTATGTTGTTTCACATCAAAAGCAAATGGTTACGGAATTTGGTGGGGCACGCCCTGACTTAATTGCAGAACAAATTGAAGAAATTCTAATTGATTATAAGGGTATCGGCAAGAAGAAGCTTGTAGAAATTTCAAATGTAGAAAAAGATTTGGGCGATAGACACAGATGTCGTATCTTAAAATTCAAAGCCGAAGATATGTCAAAAAGTAGGTGTGCTATGTAATGGCAAATCAAAGTCTGCTTGATCTTAAAACTTTTAAAATACGAGATTGGATTTCTATAAAAATTCCAACTCTCGGTGAGTATCGAAAATTGAAAAACATTTCTGAACTCGTCAATATGTTTACGACAACTCCATCGGCACACATGATTGAACTTGATGATATGGGTATCGACTTCACTCAAATCAGTGATTACGAATTTTTCTTGAAATTGTTCGATACCGCATTCGTGAAGCCTCAAGTATTAATGACCTGCGATATGTCAGATGATGATAAAATTAACCTTTTATCAACACTGCAAATTATCGACTCAAATGAGCTTTTTGACTGTGTAGATTTTAATTCTTGTTACATAGACAATGAAAATGGCTTAAAAACTATCAAGAACGCTGAGGGCAATCAGATTATCGACGAATTTATTTATATGCAGATATCCAGTGCTTTATGCGAAATATTCAACGTAAAAAAATATAAGCGTAAACCGGGTAACAATACTGCAAAAGAATATATTCTTGAACGTGAACGTGAAAAAGCAGAAATAGCAAAACGCCGTAACAAACAGCTCCAAATGCCCGACGACATCTTAGACGGCGAAATTGTTGCATTGGTATGTCACCCAGGTTTCCCTTACGACTTTGATAGTATTAACAATATTTCTATTTACAACTTTTATGCCTGTGTTAAACAGGTTATAAAGAAAGACCAATACGATAAGTTGGTCACTGGGGCTTATTCAGGTTTTGGTACAGTTAAACTTGATAAACTTCCAGAAGATAAATTAAATTGGTTATCGTGGAGATAGGCTCAACCGCAAGGCTTGAGTCTTTTTTATTTTTAAGGAGGAAAAACTATGGCTATTCAGATTAATGGTTTTACCATTACTTCCCTTGAGAAGATACATGGCTATGACAGAGTATCTGGCGTTTGTGAGTTTCTGCTTGACGAGCTTAAGTCTGCTAAGATCGCAAATACTGAGGATACAACAGATATCACAGGTAAGGGCGATAGAGTTCTTAAGCAGATTAAGAAGAATAAGTCCACAACTGTAAGTGGTGAGTCTGCACTGATTTCAGGCGGTCTGCTTGCGGCTCAGACAGGTTCTTATGAAGAGGTTGGCGATGTTAATATTAGATTCCCTGATGTTATCAAGGTTGAAGACACAACTTCCTGTAAGACAAAGTTTACGGCTCTTGGCGCAGTCGGTGCGGAGATTATTGATCTCAGAGTTATGGCTCCAAACGGTGCGCTTCTGCCTATCCATTATACACAGTCAACTGGTGAGGCTGACGCTACACACTTTAAGTACGAAGCAGCTACAAAGACGCTCACACTTCCTACTGATACAACAAACATTTCAGTTGGAACTTCAATCGTAGTTTTCTATGATTTCAAGACAACGGGTTCTAGGGTTATCAATAAGTCCGACGTATTTGGTAAGACACTTTATGTTGCAGTAGATTGTCTTGCTACCGACGTTTGTGACAATGAGTACAAGTGTCAGTTCATCATTCCAAGAGCACAGTTCTCTGGCACGTTTGATATTGACATGGGCGGTGACCAGACAATTCAGGCTTTTGAGGCCACAACACTTGTTGATACTTGCCAGGGTACTGCAAACGGCGAACTCTTTGAGTTCATTGTATATCAGGATCCAGAGGATTAAGGTAAGGTGTAGAGCAATTGCCTAAAACCAAATACCTTAATGAATGTAGGTTGTGTGGAACGCACTACCCTGCCTGTAGCTATTGCGATAGCACCAAAGAATCAAATAGTTGGCGCAAGGTCGCTTGTTGCTGGGGGCATTATCTTGCACTTCAACCGATGATTAAATACGACCAAAAGTCGTTATCAAAAGAAGAGGCGAAAGAGGAAATAAACAGTGTTATTAACCTTTATGGTAAATTTGAAGTATCAAGCACCATGAAGAAATTGTATGACGACATCATGTGTGATGAAGCAAAGCCTACAATAAAGAAAAAGCAGAAAATAATAAATGCAAATAAATAACGTATCGGGCTTGTAATAAGCAAGCCCTTTACTTTATTGAGGATAAAAGGATGAAAGCTAATCATATTTGCAAATATAGCAAATGTAATTTGGGCAACAATGGACAACCAAAACAATATTATGCCTGTGACTATTGCGATCGAATTAATTCTTGGAAATCCATAGCGTGTTGTAAAGAACACTTTGATTTATATATAGAGGAAGAACTCGAGCGTAAATCTATGCTGAATAAAATCAATATGTTGCCAAAGCGTATCGACATGAGTGATGACGAAATAAAGGAGCTTTATAATATTCCAGCCGACGTTGTACTTGAAAAGACCAACCAAGAACTTCAATATTATAAAGACAAATATGGCATTGACAATATTAACGAGGTTGTTGACAAAATAAACGAAGAGTTAAATCAAAGGAGGTAGGTTACAAAAAATAGCCTACCTATTTTTTTCAATTTAAAATTATATTTTCTATGTTTGTAATGTGAGGTGAAACTATGCCAAGATTAAAAAGTTGGTCAAAAGAACAAGCAAAACAAATTGCTAATATCAACAAAGCAATAGCCGAAAAAGTTGGGGTCGCTTTGTCGAAAACAATGCAAGGCGAATTTCAAGAAAAGGCAAAAAAAATTATGCACGATAAAGTCGTTGAAGATGTATACTCGTACAGCCCAGTAGTATACGAACGCCGTGGTACAAATGGTGGTATGGCCGACGAAGATAATATTCAGGTGCTTTCCAATGAAGTTACAGTAGCACCACGCAAGAGTAGCAACAGAATATGGGCTGAAGATGCAAAAGGGACTGAGACTAGAGTTTATGGTAAAAATGGCTACTTTGTCAAACAACGAGGTAACTATATAAATATGGATTACAGAATTTCGGGTAACTTTTCTTTTGCAAATATCACTCCACCAAATGACAGTGTATTCGGAACTCCCATTGATTATAGTTCTGATCCAACAATTTTATCGGCTTGGATTGACCAAAATGCTGTTCCAGATCTAAATGATATGTCTCGAAAATTTAATGGACATCCAAAGCATTTTATAAAAGATACTTACGACGAATTTTATGTTAGTGGGCTTGCCAAAGATATTATAATAAAAGGCTTAAGAAAAGAGTTTAAATAAGGACGGTGAATGAATAATGGCAGGATATATAGGCGACGTAAATATTAGGGTCAATGCCGACCTTAATACCAAGGATATGGAAAGGGTTTTGAAAGATTTTACCCCTACCATTGAAATAGAACCCAAGGCAGATAAGCTAAAGAAATCACTTGAAAATGAATTAACCAAAGCTTTTGCAAAAGTTAAAAACCTAAAAGACGAATTTGATAATTCTACTTTTAAAGCAGACAAAACCAATTACAACTTTTCACAGTTCTTTGACACCTTTAATAGCAGTCAAATTTATGGTAAGGGTAACAAAGATAAAATACAGAACAGGCTTAACTACTATATAAAGAAAGCAAATGAAATGCACGATGTTGCTCAAAGGCTTTCTAATAGCAAACTCGAGTTTGACACCTCTTTATCGTCACTTGGTTTAAGTTATAGTGACATTGGGCTATCTGAAGATCAACAGCAGTGGTTAAAATCCGTTGAAAAATCTTACGAGACTGCGGCACAAAAAGCTCATAAAGTAATAAACGGAGTTATATCTCGATATAACAAAGAACATCCTGATGATAGCTTGCAGATAAATCCATTAAATGCGAACTTTGGCGATGTGTCAAAACTATATACAACAAGTTTACAAACGTCTATAAAAACAGCATTTAAAAGAATCAATGCTACGGGATTAGATCCAAGTAAACTTAGTACAAAAGATATAGACTTACAAACCAAGAGATTATCTGATGTCATTCCACTTATGCAGACTCTTAACAAATTCTCTAAAAAGGATATGGTTAAGTATAGGTTCGATGGCGATACAGATAAAAGTGTTGTCACCATTGCCCGTGTAAAAGAACTGCTAAAAGACTTTGAGTATTATTGGAAAGAAGCAACGGTCTCTCAAAAAGAGCAAGTCAAAGATAAACAGTTAAGCAAATCTGAAGAAAAAGAAGTTTCTAATGAGGTTTATGTTGAACAGCTTGAAAAGCGTGTGTCTGAATTAAAGCAGGAAAACTTAAAGCTCGAAAATGACAAAAAGAGGTTTGCGGCAAAAAAAGAAGATACTGGTGGCAAATCATCTGATGATAATAAAAGCCTCAAATTAGAAAATGAAAAATTAAAAAAAGAAAACTCTGAATTGTCTGAGTTTATGGCTAACATACAAGATAAACAACAAGATTCAGGTGATGGTTCTGGCAACGACAGTTCCTCAGAGGGTGGCGAAGTTAGCGAGGAAGGCGTATCACTTTCGAGGTTTGAGGCAATCAAAGGACTGCTCAAATCCCGTGACATTTCTTTAAACAACAAAAAGAAACAAGTTGAAGTTTTAAACAAGAAAATTAAGGAGCTTGAAGAAAAATCCAAGTCTAGCGGCAAAGCTACGCTAAAAGATAGCGACGGCAACACTGGTGTACCTGGAGTTGATGGCGAAAACTCTGGCGATAAAACAGACGAGGAAAGCACAAAACTAAAAGCCAACCTCGAGGCTCTTAAGAGACAATATGAAAAGTCGAAGTCAGATTATGAGAACAACAAAAAGCTTTCCGAAGAGCTTAAAGGCTTAATTGATAAAGCCGAACAATCGCAACAAGGCGGCTCGGACAATATCTCAAAAGAAGCCTTAGAACAATTCAAAGCTGAGATTGAAAAAGTATGTTCTTCAATTAAAATAGGCGAATTCGATTACGTTGAAGCTTTAGAAAAACTTAGGCAAGCATTAAAAAATGAAGCGGTAGATATTAATGTCGGCAACTTGAAAACCATAAATAAATCAACAGCCGATTCAGCTTCAAGCCCGCAAAAGAGAGTTACAAGAAAACCGTCGGCTAAAAGCGATAAATCAGATAATACCACTGAGGATGACCAATATTGGAAAGAAAAGTTTAAAGCCAATATTGAAGAACGCACAAGTGAACAATCTCCACAGGAACTGAAAGACTACTTCAAGGCCGTGTCTCAAATATCACAAGAAATTGATAAGTCGATGAAGTCAATCAATAGCACAGCTGATAGCTTGATAAAAAAATCGGGTACAAAATTACAGCAATCACAAAGTAAGAACTTGGGTTTATCTAGTGAATATTCGGCAATACAATCTCAGGCGGCTAGCATTCAAGAGCAGATTGAAAGTATAAAGCAAGAACTGTTAAATCCTGATGCTGACACTAATTCAATAACGTTCTTCAAAAATATAGACGAGCAGATTAAAGAGCTTTATGCAGACTTAGAAGTTATTCAAAATCAATACAATGATACTACCAAGAAATTCGACGAATTAAGCAATACATATAAAGTAGATGCGGCTACTAAGCGAATGGAGAAAAAGACTTCAACGCTTTTAGGTCAGTATGTATCATTTAAAGGGGCTAATAGCAATGCCTTTAAACAAAATTCTGATTTAGCTAAGCAATGGGATGAATGGTATAATAAACTTAAAAATCCCGAATTGCTTGATGCGAAAGAAATTGATAAAGCCGACGCAGAACTCAAGAAAATGCGTGCTACCGTAAAAGATTTGGGCATTGGCGGCAAAACGGCTGGCGAATTAATTTCTAACATGTTCAAAAAGTATGGTGGCTGGGCAATTGTTACTAGGTCAATGGTATATGTAAAATCTGTACTGAGACATATATATCAAGCAACCAAAGATGTAGATACCTCAATGGTTAATCTTAAAAAGGTTAGTAACGAAACGGCGGCATCATATGATGCGTTTCTAACAAATGCGGCAAAAAAGTCAAAAGAACTTGGCGTTTCAATAAGTGACTTGGTGGATTCGACCTCTGAGTTCTCAAGGCTTGGTTATAATCTTAAAGATGCAACTAAGCTTGGCGAGCTTGCAACAATGTATTCCAATGTTGCCGAAGATTTAAGTGTAACCGACGCCGCTTCTTCAATCATTTCGACTATGAAAGCGTATGATATTGCTGCAGACGATGCACAAGAAATCGTAGATAAGTTTAACTATGTAGGTAACAACTTTGCCATTTCTTCTACTGGGCTTGGCGACAGCTTACAACGTTCTGCTTCTGCTTTGGTTGCCGCAGGAAACAGCCTTGACGAAACCATCGCACTTACAACGGCGGGCAATGCTATTGTTCAAGACCCTGAAAAAATGGGCACTGTTCTTAAGACGGCTTCGGCTAGATTAAGAGGAGCAACTGCCGAACTTGAGGAAATGGGCGAAGAAACAGACGATGTAGCAAACGGCACAGCAAAGCTACGTCAGGAGATACTTGCTCTTTCTGGCGTTGATATCATGAAGAATGATAATACCTTTAAGGGTACATATCAAATTCTTGACGAGATATCGAAAGTATATGATAGCCTTTCAGACGTAAATCAGGCAGCACTGCTTGAGCAAATTGGCGGCAAGAACGGCATTAACGTAATCGCCGCAGTATTATCCAATTTTGACGAAGCAAGAGAAGTCATGAGTACCATTGGTGGTTCCAAGGGTTCGGCTTCTGAGGAAATGGAAAAATCACTTGACTCTATAACAGGTAAGCTTGGAAAGCTTAGCGCTATATTCCAAGATATATCCACAAAAGCGTTAGAGTCAGACACGGTTAAATCGTTCTTAGACATTCTTATCGGTATAGGTAATGCAATATCTAAGCTTATACCTAACCTTAATACTGTGCTTAAAATTGGTGGAGCAATTGGTGCAGGAGCATTAGGTGCAAAAGGTATTAATATAGGTGCGGGTGAACCCATAAAACACAGGGTTCCACTGAGTATGCCCGCAAGCATAATGGTAATACCATAATCGAGGTATTATTATTATGACAGGTAAAAAAGTATAAATTGACTACTTAGTAGTAACGGGTTTGATAATTCCCGTTCGGGGATGGTAATATTCAATTCTATCACACTTTTTGAATATGAGAGTATCCGCATCCAAACCGATCGGCGTAAGTTTGCCGCATAAGACATAATCGGCTTAACGATCGGCAGGTTCAGAGACTATAATTGCTTATTGGTGTTCTGCGATAGTGAACACTGGTTATTGGATAGTCCACGGTGTAGTTGTCGGATAGACGGCAATAAAAATTATTAAGTTGTTGACTTCTGTAATATTATGTGATATAATGGAATAAAAATATTATAGGAGTTGTTAATTATGTCTAAAAAAAATAACAAAGAAAGTCAAAATAAGAATATCAACGAGAGCGTTTCAAACGATCCGATAGTGGAAATCAATGTTAGAAGGAGTTATTCGTATAGGCCTTCACAAAAAGAATACACTGAGGAACAAGAATTTTTTGATTCCAAACCTCAAAAAAAACAAAAAAAGGAGAATGGTAATTGAGCGATTTAATTTCATATCTGCCCGATGTTATTATTTATATTGTATTAGGTTTTATTTTTATTAAAGTTTATAGATTCGTATCTGTTATAAAAAATCCAAGTGACTATAAGCATATACTGACCGAGTCATTGATTTATGGTTTTATCCTTAACTCAATTTATAACTTGATTTATTCTATGATACCCATTAATATCAACATATATATAGGTCGCATTTGTATGATATTACTTACCGTGGCGGCTGCCTATCTTTCTGCAAGGATTGTATATAGCCAATTGTTCACAAATATATTATGCAAATTAAATATACATCAAACACCAATAAAAGATTTTTGGGTTGATATAACGCAAGGTGAATATTCTAGTTATATAACCGTAATTGACGACAAGCATCAATCAATAATTCGTGGTAAAATTAAACTAATTGAAACATATAATAATAGACCACTTATACAAATTTCAAACTATACAACTACGGATTTTAACACTGGAGAAATTAATAATCAAAAGAATAATGATTTTGAGACCATAGTTATTGACACATCTAAATATTCAGAAATATATCTATGGCATCCACAGCCAAAAGCCGAAAAGAAATCTGAAGAATCACAGTCTAAACACAACCCGATAAAGTCAATATTAAACAAAATAAAAACTAAATTTCATCATGACTGAAAAAGCTCCGAGGAAACTCGGAGCTTTTGTTATAGAAAGAGTTTTATTTTCCAAATGGATATATCGTTTAATCGTTTATATCCGTCGTCTTTTAATACAAAAGCATTGAATTAATATGTCAATTTCTATTGACATTCGCAGGAATATATGGTATAATCTTCGTAGAAGATAATGCTATTATATACATATTAATGGAGGTGCTACGACATGTTTAATTTATTCATGCTTATAGGTTGCTGGATAGTTTACGGCATCATGAAAGCCCATGAAAAAGCCGAGCTTGCCAGAAAGCTTCCGCCGAAACCAACTAAGCCTTATAACCTTGACAGGCAACTTGAGCTGTTGGATTGGTGTCATCATAGTAAAACATTCTACGACGGCACTCCATTTCCTGACGATTACAAACTCGTGAACAAAGAGGAAGAGGCTCGCCGTCAACTAAACAAGGAGGGTTATGCTTGGATGTCATTCGGTGGTTCATACTTCGATTTAGAAAACTATATCTTTGACAAAGAGGGGTATATAGTTGGTTATACTTTTCCAACTACATTGAAACCACAAAGAGAAAGAACTTATAGTAATATTAAGCACGAAAATGATAAAGATTAAATTATCGGCATAACAAAAAAAAAGCTCCGAGGAAACTCGGAGTTTTTATTATGCAAAGAGTTTTATTTTCCAAAGTGATATATCAAGCTCTTCGTAATCTTCTTTGATAAAAAAATCGTTGAGAATTTTAAGTTTTCTATCAACTTCTTTATGATTGCATTCATAGGCATTTGCAGATTTATCAGCCTGCCTGCCATAGCTTTGTGATGTCCAATCGTCCTTAAGTGGTTCCGATTTTTTTTGCACATTATCAGATAAAACAAACTCATATTTATGTAGGTCGTACTTCTTTAACATCTTATGAGTGCCACTGAAGCTACAAACAATACGTCCTTGGGCCTCTGACAATTTCTCCGAACTTATATGTTCTATGGAACAGCAGACCATAAGGCCGTCATCAATTTCATATACTACTGAATAACATATAAACCTATCATTTTGGTAGGGGTCTATTTTCTTATATGCACTGAAATCATTGCCAATCTGGCTGCCTTTGGCACACTTCTTGACTTTTTGCACAAGAGCAAGCACATGCTGTTCATCATCGTTTAATACAACTTTAGCTATCTGTGGTTTGAAAATATTAAATAGTACAAAAATTACAATGACGATACCGATAACAATTAGAACCTTTTTATGCTTTAATAGTTTCGCTTTCATGTTTGTCTCCCCTGATTCTATATAAGTTTTTACAGGTTAATTATACCCGACTAGGAGAATAACTTAATTTTCCAAAGGGAGAAGTTATTTTGCTTATTACAATTCTTATAACGTTCACGTTTTTCTTTTTTTAAGCTAGTGATATCCCGACATATTTCGTAAGAGGCGTCCTCAGTTCCCTCGACGTATTCACCAGAAAGACCAACTTTTAAAAGTCCATATTTGTCCAGGTCTATCGGATCACCATAATATGTATAAAAATTGTAATCAAGATCGTCGATATTGTTGCCTTCATAACCTCCATTACATTCGGCAACAATGTTATCGCTTAAATACAAATCAAGATATGTCATTGTAACCATCGAGGTACTGTTGTCGCTGTCTATAAAAGCGTACTTGTAATATTTAACATCCTCTATTGAAATACTTTTGTCACAATCTTCTTCTATCTTATAAATACAACTTCTAATATATCTTTCATCATCGTTTAAAATCAAGTTCCCCAATTGTTTCTTAAATATAATGAATAAGATTATAAGCGCAAACATACATATCAAACTAATCAAAACTTTTCTATGTTTTAATAATTTCGTTTTCATATCTATACCCCCAAAAAACTTTATAAAGATTTACAGGTTAATTATACCACATTTACGTCGTTGTGTCAATGTTTTTTACACCGATACTCAAAACAATAAAAACTTTACCAACGGCAATTCAGAACGGTATAGCAAATGGTAAAAATAATTCAATCGTACTTTCGACAGATGAGGCAGAATCTCAGCTCACCGATTTTATAGAAAAAGTAAAGGTCGGTGGTATGAGTGCCGAAGAATACTTTAATGACCCTCTAAATGAAAGTAAGACGGTTCTCAAAGGTTACGCCTCAAGTGTTGACGACGCTTCTATGAGTACAAAGGGATTTGTACAATATAGTAAAGACCTCAATGTACAGGTTAATAAGCTCGGAAAAAGCGGTGGCATTGTTTCTGGGGTTTTCAGGAATATTAAAACCATCATAACAAATGGATTAGTTACACTAGCGACATACGCAATTTTCTCCGCTATTGACTATTTTGAAAATCGTGTAAAGAGGATGAAAGAGGAAGCCGAAGAATTAAAGACAGCTTACGAAAATAAGGCTGATGAAATAAACGGCAATCTTAATTCAGTTGAAAGCGTATCCAAAGAATTTGATAAGCTTTCCAAGGGTGTTGATAATTTTGGCAATAATCTTTCATTGACTAACGATGAATACTCCAGGTATAAGGAGATATCAAACGAGCTCGCTGAAATCAATCCTAAGTTGGTTCAGGGGTACGACGATGAAGGCAACGCCATTATAAATAAAAACAACGCCATTAAAGATACGATTTCTTTACTAAAGGAACAGCAAAAGTTAAACGCAAGCGACATCACTTCAGATAAAAACTTGCAGAAATTAGCCAACGGATTGATTGGTTCTTTTACCGATGAAAATGTCAATATGAATGGTATTCATAATATTGAAAGCGAATTTGATTATAGGCGAGGAAGGCTAAAAGGAGCCATTGATGATTATATTAATAAATTCGATGATAAAGCATTAAAAGAACAATTTGGCATCTTGGCAGATAAATTAGAGACGTTTGATTTTGAGTATTCGTCTAGTATTTTATCAGAAACGCAAAACCAAATAAATAAATTAATAAGTAAAGGCGGTAAGGATGATAGTTTAACACACGATTATAACGATTATGTTAAATTCATAAACGAAAATATAGATCAATATAATTTGTATAAGCAAAATCTTGAGGAATATACCAAGTCCCTTAACTCGACGTTACAGCTTATTCCAAGCACTCTTGATTTTTATGATGAATTATCAAGTGGCGAAAAGGGTATTATATCAAGTTATATTAATAATTTTGCATTAGACGTGAGTGACAACCACAAGAGCTTTGAAGATCAGATTGTTGAAGAACGAAGCAAAATCATAAGCTTCTGCAAAACCTTAAACAACTCACTCGATGCCAACGCCGAACCGCTGTCAATCACATTGGACGCTTTGTTGAATCTTGATACCACACAATCTGTTCAAGAATATACAAAGCAACGTGATAAATTGCTTTCTAAAATTGCCGACTCTGACTTTGCAAAAAATCAGGGTCTTTCAATCGACGATATCAAAGTTATGCTTGGTTTCTCATTTAAGACAAACGATGATCAGATAGAGGACGAGCTTACAAACAAGATTAAGAATATTGCCACCCGTGTTGCGAAGCGTGTGCCACCACTGGCGGGCAGACGTGACAACCAGGGAATTATCGAAAATCTTTTGGGCAATCTAACTCCAGATAACATCGACACCTTAATGGATACCAACCTTGAGGAAATAAATTCATGGCAAGATGTTCTCGATCTCTTAAATACAAAAACCACATTTAGCCTTGCTGACTACTCCGAGAATGTTGACAACGTTCAAAGCAAAATTGCCGCACTTGCTTCTGCGTATAAGGAAATTCAAGACGGCACTTTTGAAGTTGGTAGTAGTGGATGGGAACTCGTTAAAAGTTATGGGGAATTTCTTCCATACCTTGACGACACAAATGGCGGCTTTGAAGAACTCGGTAAGAAAATCAAAGAAGCAATGGGTATTGCTCCAAACGACCTGATTAAGCAACTTTCCCAACTTAAAGGTTTGAGTGACGCCGATCAAAAATCTGTAAATAATCTTATCAAAGTCCTCTATAAAATGAAAGATGTTAGCCTTTCAAATCTTACTTCAGACGGTTTACTGACCGCCGAGAAGAATCAAGTACAAGCAATAATTGATAAGATAAATGATAAGAAAGACAAAGAACAGGAATATCTCGATACGCTTCAAGAAGAGGAAGATGCTTTAAATGATATCATTGACAAGTATCAGACCGCTGGTGATACTGCTATTGATTATATTGAAAAAGAAATCAGTAGTCTTGAGGATTCTCGTGACGATGTAGAGTCATATTACGATGACCTCATTGATAAGCTCAAAGAGGAAAATGACGAACGTGATAGAGCCATTGAGTTACAGGAAAAGCAAGACGCTTTAGCCAATGCGAAAAAGAAAAAGGTTGCTATCTATAGTGAAGCAAGTAGCTGGCATTTAGAAACCAACTCCGACGAGGTTGAAAAGGCACAGCAGGAACTTGATTCACTACAAAACGAAATAGCTATTGATAATCTTGAAAAAGAGAAAGAGGCTGCTATGCAACCTTATACCGATCAAATTGAGGCATTTGAAAAGTATAAGCAAGCATGGAGCGATGCTATGAGTGCCTATACAAACAACCAGAATGAAATGATTGCGCAACAAATTTTAGGCATAGATTGGCAGGGCAAGCTTCACAATCAGGATATCGGTATTCTTAACAAATATCAAACTGATTATAGCGGTTATCAAACTAAACTCAAAGATAATGTTCAAAAAGAGAAAGAGATTATTCAAAACCGCATTGACCAATATGCAAAAGAAGCAGATGAGTGGGAGAAGTATCTCAAACAATTTGATACATTCGTTTCCGATTTATCTGACCAAGACGTTAAATACTTTGAAGAACTTAAACTCAAAACACTTAATGAAAAGAGTACATACCAAGAGCGACTTGATGCTTTGCGTGAATTTAAAGCCGACTATATTCAGCTATCAGATGACCTGGCACAATATGAGGGCACCTCTATAAAGAAAGCCTTATCTGGTAGTGGCGTATATGCTGTGGAAAAAGATAACGCAATTCTTGGTGCATACACCACCAAAAAGGAAGCCGACAAAGCCATGTATAAGTTTGCGGGGCAAATGATAAGCGAAAAGGTTTCAATGCTCGGTGGCTTGAGTAATATCAGTGTAACCAAGCTTGCGGAACTACAAAAGGAGATACGCTCAAAATTCAAGGTAAAGCAGTATGCCACGGGTGGAGTTAATAGCTACACGGGAACGGCTATGCTACACGGAACACCATATAAGTCTGAGGTAATCTTTAATTCTTCAGACGCCAAGAAACTCTATGACATTGTACACAATACTCGCAATGTTGCAAGCGTTGTTGGTAAGACTATAGGTGACAATCTTGTAAGTGGTACGCAGGCGGCTGGATCAATGTTCACAACAAATGATACCACCAATGGTGATACCACAATTACATTTAGAATTGGCGAAATTCATACTACCGACGGCACAACATTCTTACAGCAAATGAATGACTATTTGAAGCAAGCAGACCGTGACCGCATGATAGGTAGAAACAGATAATACAAAACGAGCCGTCAGACCTTGGCGGCTCTTATTTATTATAAAGGGTGGTGAAATGAATGATAATGACACCTACACTGGTTTTTCCAGATGACGAGGTCGTAAAAATAGATAAACACAAGGGCGAGGGCGGCGAATATGACCGTGCGCCACGTTTTAGCTACCAGTTTAATTGCACGGCGGGTTCTGCAATGCGTTGGGCGTTGTGTACCTATACAAACATAAGAACTGGGGAACAGAACTATTCTTATTTTCCTAAAGGCGGCGATATCAATACATTTTACAATGGCGATAAAGTTGATGTAAATGAATTGGTTTTTAATGACATAGCAAAGAATGGTCACGATTATATGTATCAGTATACGCTGTTTCAAACAGACCCAACGACTATTGCCGACGACACACAGTATGGCGACGGTGTTGGATTGTATGATATGTACTTCTGCCGTGGTAAAATTCAATCTTCGGGTACTACATCAAGTTTTATGATTAACAAGGAAATTGCAAATCTCAAGAGCGCGTACTATTATGAGCGTTCCGACGGCTCAGTGTATTTAGTCGGCGGCGCCTATATCGAGATTGGAGAAGAAAGACGACTGATAGAAACCTACGATTATAAAACTGGTAACGTAAGATTAAAGTCTGGTTTTACAACAGCCCCCGCAAGAGGAACTGTGTTTAGGATTTTTACAAATTACTTTATGGATAAGCCGCATTATGTTAAATGCCGTGAAGATCCACAGTGCGATTTTACTGTATCAATCTCTTCTAAAACAGCAAATCCAATTGAGTGTAAGACAAGTTATATACATTCAAACCATGTCGGGCTAAAGTATTACAAGTATTACCTTTATCAACTTATGGGAACGACTGGCGCTATTCATGACGGCAAAATTCTTGAAACGTCGGCATACAACTATGTAACTATCGAGCCAGGTATTGCTGATAAAATAGAGGGTAAATATATAATGATTGAAAGCTCGCCCTCGGAAAACACGGGGCATGTTTACAATGGAACAAGTGCATTAATCGTATCATACGATATTGATACGGGTGTAGCTGGTCTTAATTATTCGGCTCGTGATTTGATAAAAGGTTCACGATATACTATTTACAATGGTAATGAACGACTTATCGACGAGAGCGACGAGATATATGATTTTGAACTCAAATACTCATTTTATGCAAATTGCTTTGGAAGCTCTTTTAGAGCTGTAAGTGAAATCATGACTCTCGATGATAAAATGTACAGATATACTCAACAGAAAGACTTCCCTGCTGAAAGCATAGACGGGATCGTTTCAGAATTTGATTTTAAAATCTTTGATAATCACACAGCTATGCTGACGTGGAAAACTTCAAAATCACTCGGAGTGGCAAAAATCTTTAGACAAAATGTCAACGATGACGAATATGTTTTCATTGGAACTGCTACTGGCAATTCATTTTTTGATGTAACAGTGGGCAATCAGCAATCATATATTTATTATATTTGTTATGCAAACTATGAGGCATATATTACGCCAGAGGTGTCTACTGATTGGATTGGATGGTCGATTTACTCGTTAAAGACCGCTGGTGATTGTTATAATAAAAAGCTCTATTCAATTAATGAGACTTGGCATTTTATTGCGGGCATTAACAACAATGATATAATATCAAATATTGGGCTTACTGTTCATACGGGCACGGGCGTAAAACCTAAGACTACACGAACTGTAACAAACTATGAAAGCGGCGAATTTACGGCAAATCACTTAACATTGGCATGCCCTGAGGACGAAATAGTTGATACAATTGATAGCGTTAAATCTTGGACAAAATTCATTACAGGTAAAAATGATTTCATGCTAAAGTCCGATAAGGGTGATGTATGGATTGTGAATATTTCAGACAATCCGTCGAGATCGTATGATGAAAGCTCAGTGTATGACTTAACTACAATTAAATATAATTGGGTTGAAGTTGAAGACATAAATGATGTTATAATAACAAGATAAGGAGGTTGATACGATGGATTACTATAATAAAATAGATGAAGCGTATTTGACCGAATTACAGAATCCAATGCGTAAATTAAAATTCAAGGTAGAAATTCTATCACACTATGAGGGTGCGATCGGACAAATTACAAATGACCTTTCCTCTGCCGAGGTTGGTTCAATATCAATTAATAAGGAGCAAGGCTGTCGCAGGTCTTGCTCTTTTACTATCATAGACCGCGATGAGAAGTATTTACCCCAGGTAGACAGTTGGTTTTGGTACAATAGGAAGTTTAAACTTTTTATAGGTGTAGTTGTTTCAAATGATATATATTGGTTTCCACAAGGCGTATTCATTACAAAATCGGCAACAGCACATGGTAAAGCATTAGCAATCGAGGGTATTGATAAATATGGTTTTCTAAATGGCGAATTAAATGCAAGAATGTGCTTGGTAGAATATCAAGCTAGTGTTACAAATTCTAAAAAAGGAACAAAAATTGCCGACCTTATTCGAGATACTTTGATGTTAGATTTAGGCAATAACATTCCGCTTGACCCCGTTGAACCTTTAATTGATCCAATCTTTTATGATGCAGAATTATATGACGATATTGTGGTTGACGAGGGTGGGTACCTTGGTGAAATATTCGATAAGTTGGCTGAAATGTATGGTGCTAACATTTATTACGATGTCAACGGCAGGCTTAGAATGGAAAGGGTATTTAACTATAATCTTCCCTCTTGGTATAGGCATCTATCGCCACAAAGTAATCTGGGTGAAGTCGATATAGCTGAAACCGACATTGATGTTCAATATAATTATGACGGTGTAAACATTGTAACAGTTACTACGGATAACACTAACGGCGAGATATATTCCTATACAGCAAAAAATGAAAACCCACAGTCCCCAGTTTGTATAACCTCGGTAGGATATAAGGGATTGGACGGCGGTACTTATTATATAAGTCTTGGCGATACAACGCTGGATAGTGGTGAAGAAAAATGTAGAATGCAGGCGGAGTATATACTGTTACAGAATACCTGTATGGGAACTTCGGTAAGTTTTAATTATCCGAGTCTCCCCCATCTTGACGTTGACAACACAATTGAACTTACAAACGAATATTACAAATTTAAAAAGCAACTTTTTCTTATTCAATCATTAACCATTCCTCTTAGCAATGGAGAGATGACTATTGAAGCCACTAATCTGCAATGGTTACCATTTGATACGGACTGTATTTCGATTTACTGTGAAACTTTAAGCGATACAGTGGCAATATCTTATAACACGAATGGTGGTAAGGACAAAGGCGGCAATACTATCACTTATAAGAGCATTAACCAAGCCCCTAATAAACAAATCGTTTTACAAGGTGGGGATATGTATAACGAGAATAAATTGTTCGCATGGACGGATAGTCAAGGCAATAAATACAATTATGGCGACGTGTATACTATACCAAATAACAACACAACATTGACAGCTCAATGGATAGCAGGAAATGAAGTTACAGTTACCAATACATTGCCGACAGATAGTACGGTAGAATTTCAATCTATGTCACCGTCACGTTGTTTAATACGTTATGACGATAATGAAGTAGTTAGGCGTAATACAAACGCAATTTCAACATTTAAAAAGAATTATTCTTTGGGTACACACGATACAACCATCGTGTCTGAGAGTGATGATTTAACCAACTTTGATAATGCTTTTGATAAAGGAACAACTACAAAGATAGATTGTTCCAAAGTAAAAGCTACCTACCTCACTTCACCTATGGGAAACGGATTTGAGAATATAACAGACTTTGTTTTCCCTGCTAATCTTGCGAACATTTCGACCAGTGAGGGTGTGTTGTCAGGCTGTAAAAAACTTACCAATATTGCATTTCCTACAGTATATTGTGATATTTCAAGCCCCGAATCGTTTCTTGCTAATAGTACATTCGTTAATGGTTTGGAACTACCTTACACCTTGAATTTCGTACCAATGGTTTCAGTTGATGGGCAAACAGGTATCGAAGAAATAAAGCGAAATGAGATACTAAAAGGAAGTCATGTTATTGGAAACTTAACTATCAAAGCGGCAACTACGAATAAATGCGTAGTGCATGTAAATAAAGAAACAACAAGTTTAGTCATTTATCCTGCGACAGTGCAGGGAAGATTCTATCTTATGGGCAAAGGTATTGATGGAGATTTATCTGGACTTCAAAGTATACAAATTGGGCGATCTACTAACATTAACGATACCGATGGTTTCGCAAGTAATACATCGGCAAACATAAATCTGAGTTTGGACTTTCAATCGGGTAATTGTACTACCAAAATACCTAAAAACGCTTTTAATGGCTATAGTGGTAATACGATTAATGTTGTAATTTATGGTAATGTGACCGACAGCAATGGTATTACGCTTGAAAGCGGATCGTTCTGCAATATGCCTAATATGACAAAATTACCAATGACAAATAGTGCGAGCTTAAAAGTTGTACCTGAGAACTGCATGAATAACTTATCTTCTTTAATATCGGCGGCTACAGGTTATGTAGTTGACGTTGAGGGTTGTAATAATATGTCCAACCTGACAACTTTAAGAATTGAAAGTTCTTGCGAGAAGGTAAATGGGTTTAATAATTGCCCAAAGCTTAAAAGTTTGTCATTTATGAGTGACGGAAAGGTAACTGAGATAGGTGGACTTAATGGTAATGCGATAATAACGTTTTATATTCCTAATACTGCCATCTCTGTGTCCGGTGTAAATAATTGTCCGTCACTGACAACTGTTTCTATAGGTAAGTCATTGGAGAGTTTTACAGGCTTTAATAATTGCCCTCTGTTAAACACCTTTAATGTTAATAGTGCCAATACTCATTTTCGGGTAGTCAATAATTGTTTATATCAAGATAATAAGTTTTGCCGTGCTCCTGCATCCTCGTGGTACGGCAGTAATGTTGTTGTGGCAAATGGAACTACAGAAATAATGAGCAACGCATTTCAACAGAGTTCTATGACAAGTATTTCGTTTCCCGAAAGTTTGTTTACGATTAATCAAAATGCCATTAAGAGCACAAGTATAGATCAAGTTATTTTTCATAGCGAATATGATGAAAGTTTAGGAAAATATACCGATACGTCTATAAATGATTTAAGTGCATTTGACAATGTAACTGTTGGTATAATGTTTGGTTATGGCAATGGAATAACAGATGTAACAGATAGTAGGTGTTTACCTATTGTTAAATATTGCATAGAGCATAATATCAAATTTGTTGATATGAACGAAACAAATACTAACGCTCGTGGAGCTATTGGAATAAGCGGTAATGCAGAATTGGACGGTGATAATTAATGATAAATACTTATACTTGTGTACCAAATCAAACTTCATCAGAAACCGTGTTTTCAGACCTTAAAACATTTTTTGAAGACAAATGGACATGGAGTAAAATTGAAACAAATTATCCTGATAGTGAGTCTACCGATTATAACACTTTGACATTTTGGATTGATGATACAACGTACTTTAGAATAATGTTTGACCCTGCAAAGTCGCATTATTGGGTTGGGTGTGGTGAATATGACTCTTCCAAAACGTCACCATATGCTGATTATGTCAGCTTTGTCTCTGGTAAGTTTGATAGTGTTATGTTATATACTGCAAGTCAGGGAATGTTGATTTTGTTTAAAAGTGGAGACGGTGATTATACGCTGAGTGGTGCTATTGCAAAAATGAGAAAGCTATCTGATAATACGGAAATTACAGGTTTCTTTACACCAACGTCAAACTCAGGTCATCAAGGAAGCAAAATGGCAAGCTTGTATAATATGTTTAGTCAAAGTTTGCACAATGGAGGTACGAACCTTGTACCACAAGTTGATTTTAATATACCATTGAACAGTACAATTGAAGGTCAGTACGCTGCTAAAACTGACGGAATATTTTATGTTTATATGGGGCAAAGTAATATATTTCCTGCTGACGGAACTGTTGTAAAATTCACAATGAATGGCGTTAATTATGTGGGTAACTGTAAAATGGTTTTAGCTGATTATTCGTAAAGGCGGTGTACAGAATGTCTAAAATGAATAAGCTAATTAAGGAAAGCCAAGACAACAAAAAAACACTTGGTTATACCTATGGAACAGTTAAAAGCTACGACTCTACAAATTGTACAGCCATTGTTTCGCTATTAGAGTATAATGGTGCTGAAAAATCTTTTCTGAATAAATCAGGTGAGATTTTAAGCATGGGAGACAGTGTGTGGGTCTATTTCCGTGGTGGTGGTATAAACGCTGGCTACATTGCTATTAGGAATGGCAAACCTATACCTCTAGGAAGTCAAAATTCTAGCGTAGGACGATTTGTTGAATACGTTGATAGTGGTGGTAGTAGACACATCTCAGAAAAGTTTAATTATTATGGCAGTTCTTATTTTTATACTATAGCCCCTGATGGAACAGAACAGATTACTATTTATCTTGAAAATATTGCCCATGGCGATTACAACCATCTTGAAGGTCAAGCAAACCATTGTTACGAATATAGTTATGACAGCAATAATTATATTGATTTTTCAGAAATGAAAACTAACAGTATGTTACATATGTTACCCTATGCTCGTGGAAATAGCAGTTTAAATTCCTTAACAGGCTTTAATAATAATAGCGTTGGTGGTTTTTCTAACCACGTCAGTGGTATGTGGAATATGTCTGAATATAGTGTGGCGGTTGATTGTAGTGGTGCAAAAAATACTGTTTTCAATTCTCGTGATACATATATTAATGGCATAAATAATTTGCTAGAGGGTGTAGCTGATAGTATTGTAGTTGGCACAGAGAATATTGTTAAGGGCGATAAGACTAAAGATCAAATGGCGAAATATAACGCCGTGTTTGGATATCACAATGATGTTCTTAATTATGATGGATGTCTTGTTGCAGGTTCATGGAATCACGCCACGGCAGATAATCAAACCGTTATAGGTATCAATGCAAAATCAACTTATAAAAGCTCGGAAAATGCAAGTATACTATTTAATATAGGAAATGGTCATAATATAGAAGATGGTTCTCTAACTCAAAACTCTGCAATGCAAGTAGATTTTTCTGGTAATGTTTATGCTGGCGGTGCGTATAAAACGATTGGTGCTGACTATGCCGAATATTTTGAATGGCTTGATGGCAACACTAAAAATCAAGACAGAATTGGTTTGTTTGTCACGCTTGACGAAGATAAAATCAAACTTGCAAATAAAGGAGATTATATTCTTGGTGTTATATCAGCCAATCCGTCTATTGTTGGTAACTCTGCTGAATTAGATTGGCATGATAAGTATAAAACAGATGTTTATGGACGGTTGATTTATGATGAGTCATACAATCCTATAGTCAGTGAAAACTATAACGATACGCTTGAATATGTTCCTCGTGGGGCTAGAAAAGAGTATAGCAAAGTTGGCTTGTTAGGACAGTTAGTAGTTCAAGATGACGGAACGTGCAAGGTCAACGGATATTGTACGGCTAGTGTGAATGGCGTGGCAACCAAGTCAGATAGTGGTTATAGGGTTATCAAACGTATTGATAAAAAACATATAAAAATAATACTGAAATAGAAAGAGGGCTAATAACCCTCTTTTATCATTGGAGGAAAAGTTATGAAAGAGATTATTACTCAGATGATTACAGAGTATTTACCTGTAATTTTAACAGCGGTTATGACAGCTATTGTTGGCTTTGTTAAATCAAAGTATACAAAAATTGCAAATGACAGCATTAAGAAAGATGTTGCAAGTACAACGGTCAAATACATAGAGCAAATTTATAAAGACGTTCACGGTACAGAAAAGCTTGAAAGGGCTAAAGAAACTATGCTTACTTTGCTTGAAGAAAAGGGTGTCAAGATTTCTGATGTAGAGCTTGTTATCTTGCTTGAAAGTGCTGTTAAGGATATGAATTATAAATCACTTACAGATTTTATTAATGAGGTTAAGAATGGCGGTGAGTAATTATGAACGCAGTTAAGGAAATTGCTACCTACTGTGGAAGTATTACAACCATTTTAGCATTGATAACAATTATTGTTAAACCAATCAGGAATAGATTTGTAGGGTGGATTTCAAAAACAAGTGATAAAGATAATCTAAATAAAAAAATAGATAAGCTAACAGTATTAGTGGAAAGACAGGTAGAACAGAATCAAAGCATGGAAGCTGAGTTGCAAAAACAAAGTTTGGCTTTGCAAGCCACGCTGAGAAATTCTATTTTAGCGATTTATAATTCAAGAATGCAAGAAAATAGTATTTCACTGTACGAAAAAGAAAATCTCGCAAGACTATACGAAAGCTATTCGTCTATTGGTGGCAATAGTTTTGTACATAACTGTGTAGACGAATTGAACAAACTGCCCGTAAAAGAAGATTAATCGGAAAGGAAGTATACATATGGCAACAACAATAAAAGGTATAGATGTTTCTCATTGGCAGGGTACTAATGTAGATTTTAACAAAGTAAAAAAGGCAGGATATGACTTTGTTATGATAAACGCAGGCTACGGCAAATATATCGATCAAAAAGATGAGTGCTTTGAAACTAACTATAAGAAAGCTAAGTCAGCAGGGCTTAAAGTAGGTGCTTACTGGTATTCATATGCTCTAACATCAGCAGATGCCGAATTAGAAGCTGAAGTATTTCTTGAAGCAATCAAGGGCAAAACTTTTGAAATGCCTATCGCTTTTGATATAGAAGATAGTTCACAGTATGATTTATCGGCTTCTACTATAGGTAGTATAATTAATGCTTTTTGCGGTTATTGTGAAAAGAAAAAATACTATGTTATGCTTTATAGCTATGCTGCTTTTCTTAACAGTAAAGTTCCTAGCGATTGTAAAAACAAATATTGTATATGGCTTGCTGAATTTGACAAGTCAAAGCCTTCATACAGTGGTAGCTATGGTATGTGGCAGTACACAAGTAAAGGCTCGGTTTCAGGTGTAAACGGAAACTGTGATTGCAATTATGCCTATAAAGATTTTACTGCAATTATAAAAGAAAAAGGTCTTAATGGTTTTAAAAAGCAAAAGACAAAGGAACTGCCAACACTTGAAAAGTCTGGTTATAAAAAGGGCAATAAGACCAATGGCGTACTTGCATTAAAAGAAATGCTCATTATAGCCAAGGCAAGAAAACTTCATAACGTCACACTTGACGAGAACAGTATTTTTGGTGACGGTACTGAAAAGGCTGTTAATGCTCTGCTGAAGAAGTGGGGATATAAGCAGAATAGTATTGCAGGCGAGAAGTTTATTAAGAAGCTTGCGAGCGCTATTAAGTAATATCATTATTAAAGGGCGAGGTAACACAGCTTCGCCCTTGTTATATTTTAGTTATATGAAAGGAAGATGATTTATGGCGTATTGTGCTACAAACGGAAACCTGTATGAAAACGGAAAATCTTTTGAGCTGAAAGTTGGCATTGGTGCTGATTTTAAAGTACAGGCTTCGGGAACTGGTAGTTTTCAGGTTGTAGGAAAACTGACTCAGAATGGTGCAGAGGAAGTGCTTATGATGGTTGATCTGAGCGACTTCTCGACGGTTGATACGATTACAACGGAAAATGTTTACGCAGGAGATGTTAGTGGTTACTATAGTATAACTGTTAAAAACGTTAAGGGTGTAAACAAAATTTGGGGAACTATAACATATTAAGGAGGTGGATTTATGGCTACAGATATTATTGCTAGAGGTATGGCGGCTAATGCTAAAAAATCTGTCACTGAATTAGGCAATAAGGTTGAAAGCGAAAAGTGGATTGGCACAAAAGCCGAGTGGGAAGCTGTTGATAAATCCACTATAAAAGACGGAACAATCGTATATATCACTGATGATGAAACGGTGATTTTATACGATAAAGCGGAAATGGAAAAGATAGCCACGCAGGTTGCCACAGACCGCAAAGCCGCTGAAACTGCTGCACAGACAGCACAGGCGGTGGCTGACAGCCTACCTGATGACTACACTACAGCGGTTGGAAAAATCGCAGAGAACACGGCTGAGATAGGACGTGTGAAGATGTCCGATAAGGAGTTGAAAAGGCGTGTGGACGCACTGTATTCCATAGGTCAGGGTATCACACATAGGTTTGAAACCGACAGCGAAACGGCATATGCAAAGACAGTGCCTACGGGGGCAAAGCTGATGAGTGTGAAGTCTGTGGGTGGTAGGTCAATTGTTTGGAATCAGTTGGTTAAACCAGTGCCTGCTGTAGTCACAGGTGCAGGTGTAAAGGCTACGTTTTCTGACGATGGCATTATTACACTGAACGGAACGGCTACCACAACAGGTAGTGCAGTTTCTGTGCAACCTGTTAAAAACCAAAAAGGGCATAAATATCTAATGATTGCAAACCCATTGTCAGGTGTTTATGGAAAAGATCAATTGCAGTTTAGTTCGCAATCATATGGACAGGATTCTACAGGCCACGGGACTATAATCACAAATGAAAGTAGCAATGAAAAATGGTACTACACGTTATATGTGTATGAGGGCGTTACATATGATAACGTTAAACTACAACCACAGATTTTCGATTTAACTGCCATGTTCGGAAGCAGTAACGAACCCACAAGCGTTGAAGAATTTGAGAAAATGTTCCCTGCCGATTATTATCCGTATAATGCAGGTGAGATTGTCAGCGCAGGCACGGAGAGCGTTGTGGAGCAAGGAAAGAATTTGTGGAATTTGGAAAGCTACACAGCTAGTGATTTGGTTGATTTGAAAACAGGATATTGGGGCGTAAAATTGAGTGTAAAACCAAATTCTACATACTGCATTTCAGTCACACGAGATACTGCGTTATGCGGAACGTATGGAAAATTGATAGGTGCAGATAAACGTGAGATTAAATTTTTTGGGCATAAGACAACGAGTGATATAAATGCCTATACAGGACACCCTGTCGCATTTCAGACGGCTGATGAGGATTATGTGTATGTTGCGATTAATTCGTTCAACGGTTTTGACACATGGAAATCTGACCTTTTGAAGTATTTTCCAAGTTTCCAAATTGAGAAATCCTCAACCGCTACAGCCTACGCTCCCTTCCACAGCAACGTTTACCCAATCCCCGAAGCAATCCGCAATCTGCCTGGCTACGGTTGGAGTGCAGGAACGGCACGAAACTACGTTGATTATGAGAATAAAAAATACTACAAATGTGTAGATAGTATGGATTTGGGAACGGTGAACTGGCAGGTCGAAACTAGCCCTACTTTCGGTACATATTTCAGCACGTTTGTTGATTCGAGAAAATTCAAAAAAATTGGCGATTTTACACAAAAACGACATAATATTTTGTGTGATAAATATCTCACTGTTAAAAGAGATGTCAAAGAGTATGTTGATAAAACAATTCTACTAGATGGCACGGTGTCTGTTGTTACACAAATTCAGGTCAAAGACACCGCCTACACCGATGCCACCGCATTTAAACAGGCTATGTCAGGTGTAATGCTGTGCTACGAACTAGCAAACCCTATAGTAACAGATATGTCCTCGTTACTGCCTGATGACTTCCTGCGAAACATGGAGGTCGAAGCACTGGGTAGCGTAACGTTCAAAAACAGCAATGGTGACGATTATAGAATACCCGTTCCGTCAGAAGAAGAGTATATCGTGAAGCTGAGTGAAGTGGGAGGTACAACATGACAGATTTAGAAAAATCTATGGTTGAGAACATGGGACTGACGGAAGACAATTTTCGCAAGCCCAAAGTCACCGAGATAGACAGGATAAAGGCAAACGTTGATTTTCTGGCTATGTTGAACGGTGTTGAGTTGAATGAGGTGAGCGGTGATGAGTAAGAACTACGTCAAGGTCAAGAGATACTATGACAGCCGTTTGTGGTCGGTTGCTATGGTGCACACCGCCGTCGGCAAGTGGATCACGGCTGAAGAGTATGAGAAAATTACGGGGACGAAGTATGAAAATTCTCAAAAGAACAAGTAAATAAAATCCCCATTTGATTAAAAAATACAGGCTCGGAAAGTGCGTAGATGCGTGGTTTGCGAGCCTTGTGTTTTATAAAATTATAAAAAAATTAAAAACAGACAAAAAACAAGGAGATGAGATACAATGAGTGTAAATACATTTGACAAGAACAATGGTGACCTTACACCTTTATCTAAATTGTATCAAATAGAATCGGGTGACGAGGTCGGCAAATTATTTGAAGAAATGACCTCACTCAAAACACAGGTAGAAAGCAATACCGAGAAAATTAGTGAATTAGAAAACAGCAAATCGGTTATGCCGAGCGGAATGGCATTTGCGATAGCCTATGGCGTAACAAGTTCTTCAATCACAGGAAAAGCAACAATAGAGGAGGAACAAGTATGAAAATATACGAGGGAACAGACGGACTAAGAGGATTAGTCAAGAAGCTGATCGAGGTCTATGACTTTAAGAAAGTTGTGTTCGAGGGCGATAATGCAAGTATTGACACCAAAGATGCCACCTTTCAGCTTTGGGTAACAGACGAGCTGTTTTTAAGAGGTCAGTTTGCTGATACAAGTAGAAGTTTTGGTTGGTGTGACCTAAGAACAGAAGCATTGACTTGTCCTTGTGTGAGCACTGCACCTAACATTGGAGATCCAAGAAGATGGATTATTTATAAGCAAAGTGATTTAGTAGCTATTGGAATAGACGGTAATACCGCTAGTAGACCTGGTATAAATATAATAATTGGCGAAATAACCAACTATGAAACAGGAGAAACTGAAATAGGTATGACAACAAGTTGTGCTACTAATAATATTGACAAATATGCTGTTTTTACAAACGGCATGTCTGTACTGTCTGCACCATATAGATATTTTTGTCAGCAAAAATCAGTGACATCACTTGCTCCTGTAGTTTCTACCAGTCAAAACAAAGGTTTTACAAATGTATATCACATACTTTCTCATATACAGGGTATATCAGATAGCAATACTTATTCTAACTACGCTGTACCTACACAAACTATACTACTCAATAATAAGAAATATCTGTTAAGCAGATTTGCATTTGAGATAAAGGAGTAAAATATAAAGGTGATGAAATATGAGTGTAAATAAATTTACAAAACCCACCAATGAATTAACTCCATTGGCAAATATGGTCGAATGCATCACAGACGAGGCTACAAATTTAACAAATCGTATCGAATCTTTAGAAAAGCAATCTTCTGATTTAAACGCTCAAGTTAGCACAAATACGCAAAAAGTAAGTACGATGCAACGTGATATATTGAGAAAAATAAACCAAGTTTGTCTTAATAATACCGAAGATGGCGATTACGCCATATGGACAAAATATGACAAAGGTGATGTTGTTGATTGGGTTAAGACAAGAATGGTAAATAATCAAAAAATAGACAGATTTTATATAGAGGGTACAATAGAAAATGTTCCATGTTATAAAAATGGAGCGGAAACTACAAAAACCGTAACCTATAAAACGACATTCATTTGCGTTGGTGTTGACTTTGTTAAACCTTCAGACGAAGCTAAGCGTACATATACATTCCTAGCCACAGGGTCTCCAATAGGTGAAAACATTATTGATCCTGCTACTAGCCTTAATGATGTGCCGGCATATTCAAAAACATTTTTACAAACAAAGGTAATGCCCGTATATGAAGAACACTTTAAGAACATTTTTAAGTATCATGTTGCAACATTGTCTGAACCACTGCCATACGAAATTGACACTAGCATACAAAGTTTTGCCTCTACTAGACAAGGTGGTAGGAGTAAAGAAAACTATGGAAATAATCCTGTAACATTCAGTATGCGTTTGCCAAGTGAGATCGAACTTTTTGGGCATAGGATAATTTCAGGCGTTTTTGATAACACTGGTATGGACGTACAATTTCCATATTTCGCATTAAATTCTCCGCATTATAGCCTTTATATGAATAAGGATAGTGCAGAAAATAAGGATATCTACCTTTCATCGGATATGTGGTTAGCTTCGTATGACTATAATAATTATTATAGTTGTTATACACTGCCAGAGTTTTCTGGTAGAGGAAAAGGCAAAGTTGTTACAAGCAGACCTTGCAATGTAGAATTTGGGATATATCCATTAATCACTTTGACTTCACAATAAGGTGAATATAAAAAATTTAGGGTGCTAGATTAACTTCTAGTACCCTATTTTTTACGTTTGACGAAATATAAATAAGTGGAAGAATAGGTTTCTATGAAATAAAGATTTTATTAGAAAATTATAAGAGAAAGTCTTATAAAATAGTTATATGCAAATGTAACAAAGATAATAAGTTAAATTTGTGCAATAATACAAAACGTTTCCTAATGTCTTGATGAATATACTACTTTATATAGTACCGAAATCGACCCCAAAAATGTCGAAAATAATTTGTTGCGTACATAAAGATATTAACAAGTCATCAATATATTTAAACCTATTTTCTTACACGGGCTGACCTCTTACTAATAAAACGCTGATATAAAAAATGACCTCGCGACAAAAATGGTTGTCCACATTTTGTCCACGGAATTTGCAAATACGACTGGATATAATAAAATACAATTAGATACAATATATGTAGACCAATCGCTTTAAACCGCATAGAATGGTGGTTTGTGGGATATAATTAAATATGATTAGATACGATAAAATTCAAGCAATAGGCATGGGCAACAACCCAATGGTTGGTGCTACAGTTGCTTGCGCAGTTGCAGTTGAAGAGGCTATGAAGTAAGGTTTTAAGCCAATTCACAAGTTTTGTAATGGGACAACGATAAGACTTCGTGTTCAAAAGAATATCAGTAAGGCGTTAGATTTTGTTCTAACGCCTTATTTTTATGCAAAAAAAGACCTCCCCATGCTGTAAGAAAGGTCTGACGACCAAACTAAAGCGCAGGAAGGTCAATATCACAAATACAAGCTAAAAAACTGCATAACTCCCATATTAAAAGAACTTTGCAATATCCTCAACAGCTCTCCTTTTAGGTCTGGCAGGGGCTTCTGCAGGATAGCCAACGGCTATAACCGATACTACGATCTCGCTTTCAGGTATTTCAAGCACCTCACGGAGCTTTTCTCCGTCCCTGATGCCCATTACAAGCGAGCCTAAGCCAAGCTCAGCCGCTTTGAGAAGAAGTATCTCATTGTGCAGACCAAGATCGTAAAAACCCCAGCCATTGCCGACTTCATTATCAGGATCACCCTCTTTGTCAAAACCTGCTCTTGTATGTACAAAAGTCGTTACAAGAAGCGCCGCATTTTCAGACCTTTCTCTGTTAAATCCAGGCAAGCACTCCTCTCTTACCCTCTTTGTCATCTCGTCGCTGAGAACGCAGTAATACCTTGCAGTTTCAGAGTTTTTCCACGATGGTGCTTCTGTTGCGGCAGCTATGAGCGTTTCTATCTGCTCTTTTGTTACCTTTTTACTGCCGTCATATTTTCTTATGCTTCTTCTGCTTTCAATGAGCTTCTGAAATTCCATTTATATCTCTCCTTGTCAAAATGTGAGGCTCACGCCTATTTCAGATACAATTATAACATATCATTTCCACCATTTCAAGTAGCAAAAGCCCTTGAAATGTTCATATTATTGTGATACAATAACGTAAAGACAATATGGGGGTGCAGACTATGAGCTTTGTAAAATTCGAGAACGTTTATAAAAGATACAAAATGGGCGAGATAACAATAAATGCCGCAGACGGTGTTTCATTTGAGATAGAAAAAGGCGAATTTGCTGTTATAGTAGGTGCAAGCGGTGCAGGAAAAACTACTATACTTAATATGCTCGGCGGCATGGATACCTGCGACGAGGGCAAGATCCTTGTTGACGGCAAGGACATTGCCACTTTTAATAAAAAGCAGCTCACAACATACCGCAGATATGACATAGGCTTTGTTTTTCAATTCTATAACCTTGTGAATAATCTTACTGCCAAGGAAAATGTAGAGCTTGCCACACAGATATGCGCTCATGCTTCACAGCCTGAAGAAGTGCTGAAAAAAGTGGGACTCGAGGACAGAATGAACAACTTCCCCTCACAGCTTTCAGGCGGCGAGCAGCAGCGTGTTTCTATCGCACGAGCATTGGCGAAAAATCCTAAGCTTCTTCTTTGCGACGAACCGACGGGCGCTCTTGATTACAACACAGGTAAAAATATCCTCAGACTTTTGCAAGATACCTGCCGAAATGACGGTGTGACAGTTATAGTCATCACCCACAACTCCGCTATCGCACCAATGGCTGACAGAGTTATAACCGTCAAAAACAGCAAGGTGGATAAGGTCGAGATAAATAAAGACCCTGTTGACGTTTCTACTATCGAATGGTAACGGAGAAATATATGAAAATTCTTTCACCTATCAAATACGAATATGGCAATCTGAAAATAGGCGGAGGCGGCTTTGTGACAGGTATCACTTTCCACCCCACCGACAGCAAAACGCTCTATATACGCACCGACATCAGTGGCGTTTATCGCTATGACTTTGACAAAAACACATGGGTCTATCTGGCAGACAAAGTTACCGCAGACGACCCTGCACAGACCTATCCCCTTGCAATAGCCCTTGACGAAAACGACCCAAATAAGCTGTTTTTCACCTGCGGAGATAAACGCTCAAATTATCTCTGCATATCTGATGACAAGGGAGAAAATATAATACAAAAGCCACTGCCATGTAGCGTTCACGGAAACGAAGTTGGCAGAGCCACAGGAAACAGACTAATTTACAAAAACGGCAGGCTGTATTTCGGCTCTCAGACCGCAGGTATTATCTATTCTGAGGATATGGGCGAAAGCTGGCAAAGCATAGACCTGTTTGGTGAGAAAAACATCTCGCTTATATGGACAGACAGTGAGGGCAAACTTTTTATCGTAGGCTGTTCAGGTGAAGCAAACTCCCCTGACGGTGTAACAAGAGGTCACACTCTGTATTGCTCCACAGACGGCTTGAAAAGCTTCGTTCCCCTCACCGCCCCCGACCCTGTAAAATACGAAAACTCCTCCTATTATGGCTTCGTGCCACAGCGTATCACCAGCGACAGCAGATATATATACATCACTTTCGCTTCAAGCGGAGAAGTATTCTACGGCGGCATGGGTGCTTATGCCTGCGACACAGGCTCGCTTTCAGGCGGCAAGGTATACAGATACCGCATCGAAAATGGAGTGACTGTTTTTGACAAAGACATCACCCCCGAGGACCATATCCCATGCGGCTACAGCGGAATATGTTCCAACGGCAAAATGCTTTTGCTATCAACTGTCTGCCGAAAAAATGGCGGAGATATGATCTATACAAGCACCGACAGCGGTGAAAGCTGGCAGATAATAATGAACGGTCTTGACTACAGCCGCTTCGATTGGAATATCCCATACATGAAACCACGATACAACGGCGGTGGAAACTGCGTCCACTGGATAAGCGACATAAAGCTTTCACCTTTTGACAGCGACACAGCCTTGTTCAACACAGGAACAGGTCTGTTCATGATAACAGGTCTTGCAAGCAAAAAAGTGCTTATAAAACCGTTCTGCGAGGGTATCGAGGAAACTGTTCACCTTAATGTATACACCACTCCCCATGGCAGAAATCGCATTATAGATATCATTGGCGACCTTGGTGGCTTTGCCTTTAAAGACTATGACAGTGAGTGCGAAAATTCCTTTGCAAACGAAAAAGGCGACCGCTACATCACCTGCCTTAATGCTGATCTCACCCTCAGCGACCCCGAATACATCGTCGCAACTCCCCGTGGCAACTGGACAGGCAAAACAAAAGGTGGTCTGATCTTATCCAAAGATTGCGGTTCAACGTGGGAAAGACTTCCCATGCCCCGTGGGCTTTCTGAGTTTATAGACCAAAAACTTGACAACATCGAAAAGCCTAATGTAGACTCAGGTTGGACAGCGATATCTGCCGACGGCAAACGCATAATGTGGGCTGTTGCAGGCGGCAGAGGCTTTTCTAACAAGGCTGTCTGCTATACCGACGATGAGGGAAAAACATGGCAAAAGTCCATTTTTACGGACAGCAGTGGAAACTCAGCAGATGAACACAACGTAAAAATTTTCTCAGACTATTACAACAGCGATCTTTTCTTCGCCATAGCAGAACGAGAAAATCTGGGGCTTTACATCAGCCGTGACAAAGGTGCAACTTTCAGAGAAGTGTCCATAAAAGCGGACATAAAGTGTCCACGATACGCTCACTATCAGCTTTCAAGACAGCCAGATAAAAGCGGAGTATTCTGGCTTGCAAACGGCATAAAAGGACTTTACCGCTTCGAGATAAAGAGTGACAGCGTGCAGATAAGCGATATTCTCCCTGAGGACAGGATTAACTGCATAGGCTTTGGAAAAGGGCTTGAGGAAACTCCTGCAATGTATGTCACAGGAAATCTCAGGGGCGAATACGGCTTTTATATTTCTGATGATCTGGGCGAAAGCTTCGCACGTATAAACACCGATAGACAGCAATACGGCGTTATACACTCAATATGCGGAGATATGCGTGAACACGGCGTTTTCTGCCTTGCCACAGGCTCTCACGGACTTATGTTCGGCAGACAAAAAAGCCTTGCAAAGCCGTGAAAAATGTGGTATAATCAAAGTAACATAATTGAAAGGAAGTTCAATATGACCTACAAGGAAGAATTTATAAAATTTATGGTAGACAGCGGAGTTCTCACATTTGGCGACTTCACTCTTAAAAGCGGCAGAAAGGCTCCGTATTTCATCAACTGCGGAAACTATAAAACAGGCGAACAGCTTGCAAAGCTGGGCGGCTTTTACGCTGATTGCATAGCTGACAACAAAATACCTGTTGAAACACTTTTCGGACCTGCATATAAGGGTATCCCTCTTGCTGTTTCAGCCGTTATCGCACTTGCAACAAAGTATGGCATTGACGTTTCTTACTGCTTTGACAGAAAAGAGGCTAAAGACCACGGCGAGGGCGGAATGTTCGTCGGCAAAAAGCTTGCAGACGGTGAAAAGGTAATAATCATCGACGATGTTATGACATCAGGAAAGGCTCTCAGAGAGTCAATGCCAAAGCTCAAAAGTGCCGCAGACGTAAACGTAACAGGCATGGTGATAACAGTTGACAGAATGGAAAAGGCACTGGATACTGACCTCTCTGCCGTTGAACAGGCTTATAAAGACTTTGGCGTAAAGGTATACTCTATCGTAAACATCAACGATATTATCAAGGCTATTCAGGACGGTGTTGTTGAGGGCAAAGAGTATCTTGACAAAATGCTGGAATACCGTGCAGCATACGGAGTTGACCACGAATAATAAGCCTGCTTGAGGAAAATTTAAGGTTATTTTAAAGTTACAAATTGAAATAATTTGTAACAGTATTGTAGTGAAATGTAACTTGTCTGTTCTTGAAGTTACAGCCCCTAAAGGCTATAATATGTAATGTAGAACAGAGAAAGAAAAAGAATGTAAACACTAAGATTAAACTCTTAGCTCGTTTCATCCTCTCCAAAATTTTTACACAAGCAAAGGGCAGCCAATGGGTTGCCTTTTTGTTTTGTCGAAACGAGCAGGATAAATGTAAAAAAAGTGTTAAGTGCTTGACAAGTGACGTATATAATGGTATAATAATAAAGCTGATTTGTTCAGCATATTGATAAATACTACATAGAACTACTGTCTAAACTGAAATGATGGGCTTCTATGAGTCATAATTTTAGTTTGGAAGGAGGAAGTCAAATGAGAGAAGGAATTCACCCAAAGTATGAGGAAACAACAATTACTTGCGCATGCGGTAATGTTATCCATACTCGTTCTACAAAGAAGGATATCAAGGTTGAAATTTGTTCTAAGTGCCACCCATTCTACACAGGTAAGCAGAAGCTCGTAGATACAGGCGGACGTGTTGACAGATTCAAGAAGAGATTTAATCTTGACTAATTTTCAAAGGGAACGGATAATTCCGTTCCTTTTTTCTTTTATATGAGGAAACCAAATGGGATATACAACAATCTATGAGGAAGCTCAGGCGAGCTTTACGGAGAAAAAGTCCGAATTTATCGGGCATATCGCACCTGTCAGCACCGCTGATGAGGCTGTCGCATTTATAAACAGGATAAAAGCCGAAAACCGCAAGGCTAGGCACAACGTCTATGCCTATGTGTTGAGAGAGGGTAACGTTTCACGATACAGCGACGACGGCGAGCCACAGGGTACAGGCGGAGTGCCTGTGCTTGATGTAATAAACAAATCTGGGCTTACAGATGTTTGTGTGGTGGTGACACGATATTTCGGTGGAATACTTTTGGGGGCAAGCGGTCTTACAAGAGCCTATTCTCAGGGTTGTTCAATGGCGGTGAACGCTGCAAGAAAAATGAAAATGTGTGAGTGTTCAAGAATATCCTTTTCCTGCGACTATACACTTTATGGCAAGGTCAGCTATGCGTTGCCTGAATATGGCGTGATAATGGAAAAAGAGGACTTTGCCGATTCTGTAAATCTTGCGTTTCTTGTGAAGTCTGAATTTTCAGACAAGCTGAAAAAACAGCTTACGGATATATCCTGCGGCAAGCTTGAATTGTCAGAAGAAACAAATCTTCTTGCTGATTTTGCATGAGATTTGTGCGATTATACAAAAACATTCAGCCTTTATGTAAAAATAAAGGCTTTTTTGAACTATTATAGTATATATTATATAGAGTTAGTATGTTTTATATACTGTAAGGGGGAATTTTTGTGCTGCCGAGAGAACAAACTGAGTTGTTTGAAAAACAATTTCTGAGCGAAAACGCCTGCTTGTCTGTTGATTCAAAAGGGCGTAAAAAGCCTTGCGAACCTTGTCCGCTGAGGACGTGTTTCCAGCGTGACCGTGACAGGATACTTCACTGCAACTCTTTCAGACGGCTGAAGCATAAAACTCAAGTCTATCTGTCCCCTGCAGGCGACCATTATAGAACACGACTTACTCATACCCTTGAGGTAAGTCAGATCGCACGGACTATCTCACGGGCTTTGCGGCTCAACGAAGATCTCACCGAAGCTATCGCACTGGGTCATGACCTTGGTCATACGCCTTTTGGTCATGCAGGAGAAAGGGCTCTCAACGAGCTTAGCCCTGACGGCTTTCACCACTATGAGCAAAGCCTGCGTGTAGTGGATATTTTGGAAAAAGACGGCAAGGGTCTTGACCTCACAGAAGAAGTCCGTGACGGAATATTAAAGCACACTAACATGATAGCCGACACGAAAGAGGGCTATGTTGTGCGATTTGCAGACGTTATCGCCTATATAAATCACGATATCGACGATTCCGTTCGTGCAGGCATTATGACCGAGGAGGATATCCCGAAAAACATCACAAAGGTTCTTGGCGGATCCAAGTCTGAGAGGATAACCACTCTTGTGACCTCGCTTATCAAGGGCGGAGCCGAAAGCCTGCATATGGACGACGAAGTGAGTGACGCCTACACTGCACTGCATAGATTTATGTTTGACTTTGTGTACACAAATCCAAAGTGCAAATCAGAAGAAGTCAAGGCTAAAGACATGATAGCAAAGCTCTATGACTACTATGTTCATCATATCGAAAAGCTGCCTGCCTTTTATATGAATCTCGCCTATCAGTTCGGAATTGACCGTGCTATCTGTGATTACATATCAGGCATGACAGACGGCTTTGCCATTGAAACCTTTAAAAATCTGTTTATCCCATTGGGGTGGACAAAGTATTAGCGCATACCCAAGGAGGAAGAAATTTGCCGCTGCCTATAGATTTTATAGAAAGACTTAAAGCTGCCAACCCTATCGCAGAGGTCATGAGCAGCTACGTCACCCTCAAAAGAACAGGCAGAGATTATGTTTGCCTCTGCCCTTTTCACAACGAAAAAACCCCGTCCTGCCATATTCACCCTGACAAAGAGTATTTTCACTGCTTTGGCTGCGGAGCAGGCGGAGATGTTATCACTTTTACAATGAAGTACAATAATCTGGACTATTGGGAAGCTGTCAAGCTCCTTGCAGAACGTGGCGGAGTGCCGCTTCCGGAGGATAACGGCTATGACAGCAAGCGCACCGATACCAGAAAGCGCTTCTATGAAATGAATAAAACAGCCGCAAGGTTTTTCTATCATCAGCTAAAGACACCACAGGGCAAGGAATGTCTTGACTATCTTATAAACAAACGTAAGCTCAGTATTGAAATCATAAAGAAATATGGAATGGGCTTTGCTCCAAACAGTTGGTCTGCCTTGAAAAGCTATATGCTCTCTGAGGGCTTCACCGAGGAAGAATTGGAGCAAGGCTCGCTTATCTCACGTTCACAGAAGAATACCCGAAATACGTTCGATTTCTTCGTAAATCGTGCAATGTTCCCTTTTATCGACCTTGCAGGTCATATAGTGGGCTTTGGCGGAAGAGCGCTCACACCTGACGATAAGAGAAAATACCTTAACTCAAAAGATACCCTTGTGTATTCAAAAAACAGATTTCTTTTCTCCATGAACTTCGCCAAAAACGCCGCAGTGAAAGATAAGACCATTCTTCTGTGCGAGGGTAACCTTGACGTTATTTCCCTTAATCAGGCAGGCTTTGAGAATGCCGTAGCTTCCTGCGGAACTGCGCTCACCCCTGAGCAGGCGAAGATAATATCCAACTATGCAGACAACGTTGTCATATGCTATGACGCAGATGGCGCAGGTCAGAAAGCCACAACGAGAGCAATAAAAATTCTAGGTGAAACTGGCCTTAAGACCACAGTTATAAAAATGAACGGTGCAAAAGACCCTGATGAGTACATAAACAAATTCGGAGCAGACCACTTTCGCCATTTGCTGAGAAAATCAGACGGTGCAATAGAGTTTGAGCTAGAAAAATGCAAAGACGGCATTGATATGGACACTGATATAGGCAGGATAGATTATCTCAAAAAAGCCTATAAAGTCCTTGCGGATATAAGCTCCCCTACTGAGCGTGAGATATACGCAAAAAAGGTGGCGGCTGAACAGAATGTGAGCATCACAACTGTCAATGCAGAACTTAATGCTATACTTAAAAACCGTCGCTATCAGTATAGCAAAAAGGAATGGACTCGCACTATAACCTTCGCTGACAAGCGTGACACCATAAACCCCGAAGCCAATGAACACAGACGAGAATCCGCCGCCGAAGCGGGTATCATATATTATCTCTACAATAATCATGACGCCTGCGGAGATGTTCTCAAAAGGCTTCCGCCCGACAAATTCGTTACCAGCTTCAATAGGCGTGTTTACGAAAGCCTGACGAGCAAGATAACCGATTTGCAGGATTGCTCTGTATCATCTTTTAATGGTGAATTTTCACCCGAGGAAGTGGGTAAGATAACGGAGATACTGGAAAAATACAGCGAACTGGGCATTGACGCCAAGGTCGCTGAGGATTATATAAATGTGCTTTTAAACTACAAGCCGAAGGAGAAACAGGAGGATATATCCGACGATGACTTCTTCAAAAAGTTTGAAGAAATGCGCAAAAAGAATTAGCAAAGATCAACCGATGTAAAAATTGAGATTGGAGTGTTTGAAATGACAGACAAGAAACAGATACTTGATAACCTTATGGAACACGGCAAAACTACAGGTAAGCTCACTACAAAAGAGATAACTGACGCTCTTGAAAAGCTCGACTATGACGTCGAGCAAATGGACAGCTTCTATGATAGCTGTGCCGCAAATAATATTGAGATAATTGATGATATCATCACTGACGACAGCCTTGACATGGTAAACCCAAAAGACGATCTGGATCAGGACGGCGTTGATATTTCCCTTTCAACTGACGGGATCGCTATCGACGACCCGGTCAAGATCTACCTTAAGGAAATAGGCAGAGTGCCGCTTCTCACCTCCGAGGAGGAGATACAGCTTGCAGAAAAGATGTCTAGCGGCAATGAAAAGGACGCTAAAAAAGCAAGAAAAAGACTTGCAGAAGCAAACCTCAGACTTGTTGTTTCTATCGCAAAGAAATATGTGGGCAGAGGAATGAGCTTCCTTGACCTTATCCAGGAAGGCAACATGGGTCTTATCAAAGCCGTTGAAAAATTCGACTATACAAAGGGCTTCAAATTCTCCACATATGCCACATGGTGGATAAGACAGGCTATAACAAGAGCGATCGCCGATCAGGCAAGAACTATCAGAATACCTGTACACATGGTAGAAACTATCACAAAGGTAAAGAAAGTATCCTCACAGCTTCTCCACAAGAACGGTCATGATCCGTCACCTGAGGAAATAGCAAAAGAGCTTGATATGAGCGTTGAAAGAGTAAGAGAGATAATGCGTATCGCTCAGGACCCTGTTTCTCTTGAAACACCTATCGGCGAGGAGGAGGACTCACATCTTGGCGACTTTATCCCTGATGATGACGCTCCGGCTCCGGCAGAAGCCGCTTCACTTGTGCTTCTTAAAGAGCAGATAAATCAGGTGCTTTCCACTCTTACAGAGAGAGAAGAGAAGGTGCTCAGACTGCGTTTTGGTCTTGAGGACGGACGTTCAAGAACTCTTGAAGAAGTAGGTCAGCAGTTCAACGTTACCCGTGAGAGAATACGTCAGATAGAGGCAAAGGCTCTCAGAAAGCTCCGTCACCCTAACAGGAGCAACAAGGTAAGAGATTATCTTGACTAAGTTTCGGAGGAAATAAATGTTTATAACACTTGAGGCGGATTACGCAGTAAGAATAGTATCCGTTCTATGCCGCGAAAAAGACAAAATGGACGCAAAGACCATTTCCAATGATGCCTGCGTTACACTTCGATTTGCGCTGAAGATACTGAGAAAGCTTGTTGCGGCTGATATAGTGAAGTCATATAAAGGTACGCAGGGGGGCTATATCATAAATAAAGACCCTGCACAGCTTACCTTGAAAGACGTTCTTGAAGCCATAGAGGGTACATATTATTTTTCAAGATGTCTTTCCCCAGACTGCACCTGCAACAGAGGTGCAGACGGTATCTGCTGTTATCAGAAAGCTTTTAACGAGATATCTGAAATGGTAAGGAACAAGCTTGACACATATACCTTTGCGGAGCTTATCGCAAATTCTGAGGAATTTAACCGAGAGGATACTGCTAATGAAACGCAGCAAGAAATTCAAGCTTGACAAGGAAGCTATAAACAAAATAGACAGCGAGTATGACGATCGTGACCTTTCAAACTACACAAATTACGAGGTCTACGAGGAAGAAAAGCCGCGTCACAGATTTCTGAAAAAGCTCGTAAAACGGCTGATAATACTGTGTGCAGTTGTGCTTGTGATAAACCTTGCGGTGCTTTTGTATACAGGCAGACTGTGGTTCAATGAGCCGAAAAAGCGTGACTATCCAATAAGAGGACCTGTTGTAACAGAGTCAATGGGCGAGATACGCTGGAAGAGTTTTGCTAAGCAGAATATCCAGACCGCATATATAAGAGCCACCAAAGGCACTACCTTTGAGGACGGTGCGTTCCGTGACAACTGGAACGGCTCAAAGGACACTGATATATCAGTGGGAGCATATCATGTGCTTGAACTTGATACTGACGGCACTAAGCAGGCAGAGCATTTCATAAATGCTGTGGGCGAGGATCTAAGCGGCAGGCTTATCCCTGCAGTGGAGGTAAGACTGAGAGGACTTTACAGACTTTTGCCACCTGACTATTACGAAGCCGCAGATAACCTTGCAGACTTCTGCGACAGGATAGAAAAGCAATACGGCATAAGACCTGTCATATACTGCACAGAACGGACGTACAAAAACATCGTTGCTTCAGACAGCAGATTTAACAAAGACAAGATATGGTATGAGAGCCTGTTTTCAAAGCCTGACGAGGATATGGATTGGACGTTTTGGACTTATACCAACCGTGTAAAATTCTCATTCTATGAAAGCGGCGAATATCTCCACATGACGGTATTTAATGGCAGCGAAGATGATTTCAAAAAACTAATATTGTAAAAAAGCGTGTATGTCATTGGCATACACGCTTTTTCTATCACATAAAATAAAAACAGGACAAACACTTTTATGTCCGTCCTGTCTGTTTCATAATATTACTACAAATATGTAATTACTTAGCTTCACCCTTGAGCTCTGCCATACAAGCTGCACAAATTGTCTTGCCCTTGTATTCAACGCACTCTTCACCGCTTCCGCAGAAGATACAAGTTCTCTGGAACTTCTTCAGAATGATCTTGTCATCATCTGTATAGATCTCGATAGCGTCCTTAACAGCAAGGTCGTAGGTTCTTCTGAGCTCGATAGGAAGAACGATTCTTCCAAGCTCGTCAACTTTTCTTACAATTCCTGTAGATTTCATAAAATCAATCCCCTTTAAATTAATTTGAAACACAAAAATAGTATTTCATTTAACATAAATCTTATGATAAACATATTATAACAAACATAATTACATTTGTCAAGCGTTATCACCAAAATTTCACACTTATTGTCAAAGTTTTTTATATATTAACTTGATATGAATACTAGCCGAAAGGAGTGTTAATTATATTAAGCGTAATAATTGTGATATTGTCCCTATCCGCCTTGTTATGCGGTTTTCTTAAAGGCGACATGACAGCAGTATCAGTGGCTTCTCTTGAAGGCTGTAACAAAGCAGTGGAGCTTGTCATATACCTGAGTGGCTCGATGTGTCTTTGGGGCGGACTTATGAAGATATGTGAAAAGGCTGGCATAACAGCGGTCATTGCCCGTATGCTATCCCCTGTCACAAGGCTGCTATTCAGAGATGCCGCACACTGCCCCGAGGTCATGAATACCGTGACAATGAACCTGACCGCAAACCTTTTAGGATTAGGCAATGCCGCCACACCCTCAGGCATAGCCACAGTGAAAGCCATGCAGAAGCTTCCGCCCGCGGCACGAAAGAAGTGCATTTCTATGCTTGTGGTGCTTAACACGGCTTCCATTCAGCTTATCCCCTCCACCATTGCGGCAATGCGCCTTGAACACGGTGCAGTATCCCCCTTTGACGTAACGCCTGCTATCATTTTCTCCTCCCTTATCTCCGTGACCGCAGGCTGTCTTATGGTCTATGCCCTCAACATCAGAAAGGACGAACGCCATGAATTTCGGTGACATTTTCGTGCCTGCGCTTATGGTTTTTATACTTTGCTATGGGCTTGCGAAAAAGGTGGATATAGTGAATGTGTTCTGCGAGGGTGCAACTGAAAACCTCAAAATCGCCGTGGGGCTGATACCAATGCTCATTCTGCTTATGACAGCAGTGGGAATGTTCACATCATCAGATGCGGCTGATATTATAGCAAAACTGCTCCGACCTGTCACCACTTTTCTAGGCTTTCCGGAAGAGTGCATACCCCTTGCCATAGTCAGACCCATTTCAGGGAGCGGCGCACTTGCCTGCCTTGAAACCATTCTTTCAAGCGTTTCCCCTGACAGCTACAGCGGACGTGTGGCAAGCGTTTTAATGGGGTCAACGGAAACAACATTCTACACCATAGCAGTATATTTTTCAGCCATAAAGCAAAAAGCTTACCCTTCTGTATTTGCAGCGGCGTGCCTTTCAGACCTTATGGGATTTGTATTCTCTGCACTTGCAGTTAGGCTGTTCTTCTCATAAAATGCAGGAATAAATTTCACATATTTGTACATAATAGACCTATCACAAATAAACGGAGGTCTACCCATGAAAGATATGTTTTGTTTCCAGTGTCAGCAGACAGCACACAACACAGGCTGTGACGGAAAAGTAGGCGTATGCGGCAAAAAAGCCGACACAGCAGTTTATCAAGACGAGCTTATCGGTGCACTTATCGCCCTTGCAAACGCCGCAGAAAATGGCTCGTCAACTGAAAAAACAGATATGCTCATACTCAAAGGGCTTTTTACGACTATCACGAACGTGAACTTCAATAATGTCACCATAAAACAGCTCACAGAGGAGATACACATTGAGCGAAACCGCATCAACTCTCAGAAGTTTGATGACTACGACATGAAAAAACTGTGGAACGATCATGAGGATATCCGCTCGCTGAAATCACTTATCCTCTTCGGAATAAAGGGTATGGCGGCGTATGCTTATCACGCACAGGCACTTGGCAAAACTGACAGCGAGGTGACAAGCTTTTTCTACAAGGCTCTGCGTGCCATAGACAGTGAGAACGACCCTGAAAAGCTGTTGGGGCTGGTGCTTGAAACAGGCAATGTGAACCTGAAATGTATGGCACTTCTCGACGCCGCAAACACTGACGCATACGGCGACCCTGTCCCTACAGAAGTTCCACTGACAATTGAAAAAGGGCCTTTTATCGTCGTGAGCGGTCATGACCTGCACGATATGAAACTTCTCCTTGAGCAGACCAAAGATAAAGGGGTGAATATCTACACTCACAGTGAAATGCTCCCTGCCCATGGTTATCCAAAGCTCAAAGCCTATCCGCAGCTAAAGGGCAATTTCGGCACAGGCTGGCAAAATCAGCAGTCGGAATTTCACAATATCCCTGCACCGATACTTTTCACAACAAACTGCATAATGCCTGTCCGTCAAAGCTACTGCGACAGAGTTTTCACCACCTCTATCGTGTCATATCCTGAGCTTGTGCACATTGGCGACGACAAGGATTTTACGCCTGTTATAGAAAAAGCCATTGAGTGCGGCGGCTATGATGAGGACAAGGAAATGACAGGCATGAACGGCGGTCACACAGTAACGACAGGCTTTGCACACAACGCAGTGCTGTCAAATGCCGAAAAGATAATAAGCCTTGTGAAAGAGGGCAGGATAAAGCACTTCTTCCTCATAGGCGGCTGTGACGGTGCGTCACCGAGCAGAAGTTACTATTCCGACTTCGCAAGGCTCACGCCGCCTGACAGCCTTATCCTCACTCTTGCCTGCGGAAAATACCGCATAAACGATATGGATCTTGGCACTATCGACGGCATACCAAGGATACTTGACTGCGGACAGTGCAATGACGCATACTCAGCCATAAAGATAGCCCTTGCACTTGCCGAGGCGTTTGACTGCGGCGTGAACGATCTGCCGCTGACACTTGTGCTTTCATGGTATGAGCAAAAGGCAGTGTGCATACTTCTTACCCTGCTTTCATTGGGCATAAAGAACATCTACCTCGGACCGACCCTCCCTGCATTCGTTTCAAATGGAGTGCTTGACGTTTTGGTGGATAAGTTCCAGCTTACTCCTATAAGCACCCCTGAAGAAGATATAAAGAAAATACTTGGCTGATAAGCCGCAAACGCAGGAGCGTGGTAATACGTTCCTGCGTTTTTATCGTAAAAAAATCTTCTTTATTTCTTGTATAGGAGAATAAAATATGGTATAATCATATTAAAGAAAAAACAAGAAATCGGAGGTACATAAAATGTCTGAAATAAAATGTCCCCACTGCGGAGAGGTTTTCAAGGTAGATGAGCAGGGCTATGCGGCTATCGTGGCACAGGTAAAAACGGCTGAGTTTGATAAAGAGCTTGACAAGCGTGTGGCTGATGAAAAAGACAAGGCTTTGAAACTTGCCAAGCTTGATTTTGACAGCAAGTATACAAAGGCTGTCAATGATAAGGATATGGAGATACAAAAGCTGAAAGCGGCTGCGGCTAACGGTGAGAGTGAAAAGACACTTGCAGTCACAAAGGCGCAGGAAAGTACAAGAGCCGAGTATGAAAAAACGCTTGAACAGCTCAAAGAGCAGATAAGTCAAAACGAAAAGCTTATCGCACAGCTTACCGCTCAGACCAAATCTATGACCACAGAAAAAGAACTTGCCATATCAATGGCTGTGGAGAAAGCAAGATCGCAATTCAACAGCGAAAAGGATAAGCTCAGGCTGGAGATATCTCAGCGTGATATGCAGATACAGCAGCTCAATTCTGAGCATACTCTGCAAATGCAAAAGTCAGAAAATGAATATAAAGCGGAGATAACACGTCTTGAAACGGATATCAAAAATAAGGATACTGAAAAGGCTTTGGAGCTTACCACTGCACTTTCAAAAGTGGAAAGTGAGAAAAATTCCACTATTGCAGAGCTTAATGCACAGATAAAAAGTAAGGACGAAGCTATCGCATACTACAAAGACCTAAAAAGCCGTCTGTCTACAAAAATGGTGGGCGAGAGCCTTGAACAGCACTGCATGAACGAGTTCAATAAGATAAGAGCTACCGCATTCAGAAACGCTTATTTTGACAAGGATAACGACGCAAGCTCAGGAAGCAAGGGCGACTTTATATACCGTGAATGTGATGAAAACGGTGTGGAGATAATATCCATAATGTTTGAAATGAAAAACGAGCAGGACACCACCTCCACCAAGAAAAAGAACGAGCATTTCTTCAAAGAGCTTGACAAGGACAGGCGTGAGAAAAAATGTGAATACGCTGTACTTGTTTCACTTTTGGAAAGCGACAGCGAGCTTTATAACGCAGGCATCACAGATGTTTCATATGCTTATGATAAAATGTATGTAGTCAGACCTCAGTGCTTTATACCGATAATCACCATACTGAGAAATGCCGCCATGAATACCCTTTCCTATAAGGAAGAGCTTGAAAAGGTACGCAACGAGAATATCGACATCACAATGTTTGAGCAAAACATCAACACTTTCAAGGAGGGCTTTGCCCGAAACTATGAACTTGCAAGCAGACGTTTTGGCGAAGCTATCACAGAAATAGACAAGTCTATAGCACATCTCACAAAGATAAAAGAAAATCTTATTTCATCAGAAAACAATCTGCGCCTTGCAAACAAAAAGGCTGACGCTCTCACTATCAAGAGCCTTACCAAAAATAACCCTACCATGCAGAAAAAATTTGCCGAGCTTAAAGGAGAATAATTGCTGACATATGAAAGGAGTGGCAAAGCCATGAAAAAAGATATCAGAAAAGACATTTTCACAATTATCGCCGTGACTGTCGCCGCCTTTCTGATGGCGCTAAACACAAAGACCTTTGTGAACACAGGCGGTCTTTACCCAGGCGGAATGACAGGAATGTCCATACTCATACAGCGTGCAGTGAAACAGCTTGCAGGCATAATGCTTCCGTTCAGCATCATAAACATAACTCTGAACATAATCCCCGTGTATATCGGTTTCAGATTTATAGGCAAAAAGTTCACGGCTTTTTCCTGCGTGATGATACTGCTCAACAGCTTTTTCACCGACCTTATCCCCAATCACATAATCACTCAGGATGTGCTTCTCATAAGCATCTTCGGAGGAATGATAAACGGCGTTGCCATTAGCCTCTGCCTTAATCGTGGTGCAACATCAGGTGGAACGGACTTTATATCCATTTATCTTTCAGAGAAAAGCAATATGGACACCTTCAATGTTATACTTGGCTTCAATGCGGTCATATTGTGCGTTGCAGGCTTTATGTTTGGCTGGGACAAAGCACTGTACTCTATCATCTTTCAATATGCTTCAACAACCGTTTTGCATATGCTCTACAAAAAATTCCAGCAAAGCACCTTGCTTATCGTAACAAACAAGCCCAAAGAGATAGCAGACGCTATTTATGCGGTGAGCCAGCATGGCGCGACCATACTTGACGGCGAGGGGTCTTATGAACACTGCGAAAGACAGATCGTCTATTCAGTAGTATCAGCGGCACAGACCAAAAAGGTCATACACGCTGTAAAAGAAGCCGATCCGAAAGCCTTCATAAACGAAGTAAAAACACAAAAACTCTCAGGAAGATTTTATCTTCCAAAAGAGAGCTGATATAGAAGCGGACTGAAAAAGGTCCGCTTTTTATTAAAAAAAATCTTGTTCAACCCTTGTACTTTGCGAAAAAATATGATATACTATTAATGTATATAAAATCATCTGTATTTGTTTTGTTTTTTTCATTACATTTACAGAAATTATCGAAAGGGTGTGAACTATGCTTGACAGTATCGCTTATGTTATAAACGCTATTTGGGGCGTTTTTACATCAATAGGTCTTAATGACATTGTCGATATTGCTATCCTCTCCTTTCTGATATTCCACGGCATAAAGCTTATTCGCGAAACAAGGGCGCAGCAGCTCACAAAAGGTATCCTTATACTTATAGGTTGCTATCTGCTTGCAGTATTCTTTAATTTGCAAACTATCAGATTTTTGCTGAGGATCTGCTTCCAGTGGGGCTTCCTTGCTCTTATCATAATGTTTCAGCCTGAACTCAGACGTGTTCTTGAAAAGGTTGGACGAACAAGTCTGGGTGGCTTTAATTTCTTTAACTCCGGTGACTCTGACGACAACACCGAACATTGGAAAAAAGCTATTGACGCTATATGTGATTCTGCCGCAAGTCTTTCTTCCACCAAAACAGGTGCGCTTATAATCTGTGAGAGAAAGACAAAGCTTGGGGAACAGATAGCTACAGGAACGATACTCAACTGCATACCGTCAACAGCGATATTCGGAAACATATTCTTCCCGAATACACCGCTCCATGATGGTGCTGTAATAATCAGAGACGGAATAATACTTGCGGCAGGCTGTTTCTTGCCAAGACCGCAGAAAGACGAACTTATAAACAAACAACTCGGTTCAAGACACCGTGCAGCTATCGGAATGAGCGAAAACTCTGACGCAATAGTCGTCGTGGTATCTGAGGAAACAGGCAACATCTCAGTTGCCGAAAACGGAGAGCTTACCAGAGGATATTCAAAGGACTCTCTGAAAAGACTTCTGGACAATCGTCTTTTGCCTGAAAAGGACGCTAATTCCATTAGAGAAAATTCTTTTGCAGGAAGGGTGATTTCAAAATGGAAAAAGTAAAAAAGGCTAAAAAAGAAAATCGCCATGGTGCAGACTTTGGTCTGAGAATACTTTCCATAATCATTGCTGTAATAATATGGTTCGCCCTTTCTATCACTCAGTATCCTACAATAAATAAGACTATAACAAACGTTCCTGTTGTGTTCTCACTTGACGGAACGCAGGCAAAAGAAAAAGGACTTTCCGCACTCAACTATAAGGATATCTCCGTAGACGTTGAGATAAAGGGCATGAACTATGAGATAGGCAGCTATACTGCCGCAGATCTTGTGGCAACTGTCAATCTTGATGACGTAACAAAAGAGGGTACCTACGACCTTGACATCGATGTCAAGTCATCACATTCCACCGACAAGGTAACTGTAGTTTCTGTCAACCCTGACACTGTTTCTGTGGAGTTTGACAGACTTACCACAAAGACTATCCCACTCACCGCAGAAGCCCCGCTCATAAGTGCTGAGGAGGGCTATATCCTTAAAGAAACTACCACATCGCCAAGCGAGATAACAGTTGAAGGTCCGAAAAATGACCTTGACAACATAAGCAAAGCAGTGGCACAGATCTCAAAATCAAAGAAAATATCCGAGGACACAACTATCAACACACAGGATATCGTATTCTATGACGATGACGACAACGTTGTTGACCCATCTAAAATAGAAGTCAAGGATACAAAGTCTGTCGATGTGAATTTTGTTATCTACAAGAAAAAGACAGCAAAGCTAAAGGTAGATATTTCTAATTGTACGGATAATTTTGATGTCAGCTCACTGCCACTGAAGCTTTCCGAGGAAGAGATATCTGTGGTATCGCCAAATCTTGACGACTCAGATACAGAAACGCTCACTATCGGCTCCATAAAACTTTCAGAGATAAACCTTGCAAAGGTGTTCAGCTTCAAGATCCCTCTCAACTCAGGTGAGATCAATATGAATGGCGATGAAAACGTTCGTGTATCCTTTGACTCAGAGGGATACACCTCGAAGGAGTTCACCATAACATCAGACCATATCATCACAACGGGCAAGCCGTCAGGCAAGTCCACTGAGATAGAAACCAAAAAGCTCACAAACGTCAAGGTCTACGGTCCTGAAGATGTGATAAACAATCTTAAAGACAGCGACTTATACGCTGAGGTCAATCTCAGCGACATAATTGACTCTGGTTCTTATGCTCGAGAGGCTATAATCTATTCACCGACCTACAACAACGTTTGGGGTTTCGGCAAAAACGAGATACAGATAGTTGTTTCAGACTAATAGAATTTTATCGGGACGATCTATTCGTCCCGATTTTTCGGTAAAAACGCAGGAGGATATATGCCAATAATAGTAAATCAAATAAGTTCCCCCCTTAACGCAACAGAGCAGGAAGTTATCTCCACCGCTCTGAAAAAGCTAGGCAGTGCCTCAAAGCATGCCATAGACTGCGAGATACACAAAAGCTCTCTTGATGCACGAAAGCGCAACGACATTCACTTTGTCCACTCAGTTTTCGTGACGCTTGACAGTGCCGACCTTGAAAAGAAGCTTTGTGAGAAGAACACTTCCCTGACCTATGTTGAGCGCAGTGTTTACAAGCCTGTCATATCCACAGAAAAAGCAGAGGGCAAAGTTGTCATTGCAGGTTTTGGACCAGCAGGAATGTTCGCAGGGCTTGCCCTTGCCGAGCAGGGATATAGACCGATTATTTTAGAGCGTGGCAGCTCAATGGAAAAACGTACTGCATCGGTACAGAAATTCTGGCTCACAGGCGAGCTTGACACCAATTGCAACGTGCAATTCGGCGAAGGTGGTGCAGGCACATTTTCTGACGGCAAGCTCACCACACGAATAAAAGACCCTCTTTGCAGATATGTTCTTGAACGTTTCGTGGATTTCGGTGCGCCGAAAGAGATCCTCACAAAAGCTAAACCGCATATCGGCACTGACAATCTGCGAAATATCGTCACGGCTATCCGAAAAAGGATAATAGAGCTTGGGGGCGAGGTAAGATTTGACACTGCCCTCACTGATCTGGCTATCGCAAACGGCAAAGTGCAGACTATATCAGCAGGTGACAAGGACGAAAAAGTGTCTGCCCTTATACTTGCTATCGGTCATTCCGCAAGGGATACTTTTGAGCTTTTGCAGCAAAAAAACATTTTTCTTGAGCCTAAGCCGTTCTCTGTTGGCGCAAGAATAGAACATAAGCAGGCGGCTGTTGACGAAAGCTTATACGGTGATCATGCAGGCAATCCACTGCTTCCAAAAGGTGAATATCAGCTTTCATGGCGTGATAAAAACGGCAGAGGTGTTTACACTTTTTGTATGTGTCCAGGCGGTACAGTTGTGCCGTCAGCTTCCGAAAGCGGAGGCACTGTCACAAATGGCATGAGCGAGTTTGCCCGTGACGGTGAAAACGCAAACGCTGCAGTTGTCGTGGCCGTTACCCCTGACGACTTTGGTCACTGCCCACTTGACGGAGTGGCTTTCGCACGGTCTATAGAGCAAAAAGCTTATACTCTCACAGGCTCATATAAAGGCGCAGGCACGACAGTTGGCGGATTTCTTGATGGCAAGCCTGAAATAGCAGGCACAGTTTCACCCACCTACGCACTTGGCTGTAAGGCGACAGAGCTTCGTGATGTATTTCCTAAATTCGTGACTGATATGCTGGAGGGCGGCTTGCAGAATTTCTCACGAAAAATGAAATGCTTCGGCGATAAAGGTGCAATGCTCACCGCACCTGAAACCCGTACAAGCTCCCCTGTTCGCATTACACGAAACGCAGACATGGTATCTCTCTCAGTGGAAAATCTCTATCCCTGCGGCGAAGGTGCAGGCTATGCAGGAGGCATAATGTCCGCCGCCGTTGACGGTCTTAAAGCCGCAATGCAGATAATGGCAAGACAAGCACCGTGTGATAAATAACAAAAAAAGCCGTTTGCTGTACAAAAACTCGTACAGTAAATGGCTTTTTATTGTAGGGGCGAACACTGTTCGCCCGTTTACCTACACTCGTTTGTATAAGCCGAAATATCACACAAAAAGGGACGGCAAAACCGTCCCTTAAATTATGTCTGAAATTAAAGCTCAACTGGCTCGAATCTGATACGGATATCAGGAAGCTTCTTGATCTCTGTGTAGCTGTTCATAAGTCCGTCCTCAATAGACAGATCATTCTCACCGCTTGCAGGAGGAGCAAAAAGTCTGAGAGTCAGGTCAGCCTCACCCTCCAGCGGCTTCTCAAAGAAAGCTGCCATAAGGTCGATCGTCTTTGCCTCAGGTGACTTATAGAACCACTTGCCGTTTATCTCCATCATGATGTTTGAATCATCATCAAATATAACCTCACAGAAGTGTGGATTCTTTTCAAAGTGGAGAGGGATCTCAAGACCCTCTGCGTCCTCAGAACCGCCCCAACGAAGCGTGCATGGCAGTGTAACCTCATCGCCTCTTGTCATTGCAGGCTTGAAGAAATCATCGTGGATAATTTCCTTGTATGTCTTCATAACAGGCTGCTCGATACCGCAGTCAGCATAGTTAGGGTCCTGAATTTCAAGACCAAGACGTCCTCTATCTCTGAACTGATAGAAAGTAAATCCTGAGAACCAGTCCTCACCGTCAGCCTTGAGCATATCGCAGAATTCCTTTACCATTGCTGCCTGATCGTATGGACCTGTAACATCACCGTCAGCGTTGAACTCGCTCATTACCATTGGCTTTGTAACGCCTCCGTTTATCTCCTTGAATCTCTCAAAAGAACGCTTTGTCATATTGTATATGTCCTTGACCTTGCTTCTGCTGTGGCTTGTGCCGCCTCTTTCAGCAACGTCATAAGGCCAACCCCAGTGAAGAGCCATGTACTTGTCAACAGACCAGATGTCTGTCTCCTTGACAGCCTGTGAAAACTCTGCTTCCTTTTCGATCTCTTTCTTGTTAAGATCTTCAATGCCACCGATACAAAGAATAGTAGAAACGTTTGGTGCATATTCCTTAAGTATCTTATTGAAACGGCAGTAGAAATCAGCAACTTCCTGATAAGTACATCTCTTGTTGAATGAGAACCAGTTGCCTGTAGCTTCATGGTTTATTCTAAGAAGAAGTCTGCCGAAAGGTCTAAGGTCATTTGCGATAGCGATAAGCTGTTCGTCTGAAACGTGTGGGTCAACTGTGAGTGTGAGTGTAACGTCCTGTCCATGACGTCTTACATCTCTCATGAAGGTAAAAGGCTCGCCCTCTGTGTTGCCCTCAAGACCGCCCTTGTATGTGAAATAATCATCATATGGATAATCCCATGCAAAAGAAACATCTTCGTCTTTCATTACCTCAGAAATTCTTCCAGGGAACTCCTTATCCAACGGATAGTAGCAGTACATAAGGCTTATGCTTCTGTGTGGTCTGCCCATTTTGTTGAGAATGTAATCCTGATTTACATACTCTCCACGCTCAGAGCCATCGCCCAAATCAACAGCACATTTTGCCTTACCCATATGCAATGAGTAGATCTTGTATTCGCTCATAAATTTTCCTCCTATTTTAAAGACAGGACTTCCCTGCCTATTCTGTTACTAAAAAAAATTCGTTAATATCGTCCAACACCCTTGAAAGCTCAATCCTCAGCTCAACGCACATAAAAGCCAGGCACTGCCGGAATTTTTTCACACATGGACTTGGTTTTAAGTTTACCACAATAAGCTCATAAAGTCAAGAACTGTGGCTCGGCTAACGTTATTAATGTAATTTACAACATAAGCCGTCATGTCTAATATAATAATATTTTTGTTTCATATTCTTATATTAAGTATAAAATCTTCTGATTTTAAGCCTTGGTTCATACAAAAGCAATGTTAAAATCTTTATGTTCTAAAGAGTAGTATAGCAGAGCTTAATACAAATTTATAGTGAAATAAACAAATAAATAATGAATTTTCAGTGAATATAAAAAGCGAACAGGCATCAACCCGTTCGCTTTAATTGATATGATTAATTTACATCTCCGAGCTTGTGTCTGCACTGTCGACCGCACTCTCAGAAACCTCAGAACTATCCGCACTGCCTGCAAAAGCATTGCTGTTTTTATTCTCTCCGTAGGTAGACATATACACCTTTGTGAATTGTATGTCCTCCCTAGGCTTCAGCGTCTCAGAGTCAGCCACATCAGTACCGCATATCTCGTCATAAATATCCAAGCCATCATATACCTGACCGAAAACAGTATACTGCTGAGAGAAATTCAGCACACCGCCATATTTCTCAAAAGCATCGGTAATATCCTCAGGGATATTGTTGCTGTCTGCAAGCTTGCTGTCAAGCTCCGCCTGCTCCTTCTCGGTAAGGTCATAGTTATCAACAAAAAGAAGATAGCTGTTTGAAACCTTCTTCTTGCTGAACAAGTGACCTTGCTCCTGCGTGTATGCACAAAGCGCACCTTTTAAAGGCCATAGGTTTTTTGAATACTCCGCTTCGATAGTTGTAGTGTCAGTGTCAGAAGTTGTCTGACCGTCAGCCTGCTTTGTTCCGCCTATAAAATACACACCGTCCTGCACCATGCTCACATAAGTGCCGTCATAATAGCCCTTTTCCACAAGTCCAGTGAAAAACTTGCAATAGTTCGGTGCTTCATCAGGGAAAAGCACAGCCTTGAAAGTTCCCTTGTTTGTTTCAAAAACCACCACAGGGCTGTCATCGGCAGGTTCGTCCATCTGTATCACCTTTGCATCAGTATAGTCTATATCGTTCTTGCTTCTGCCAGTGCAGGCGTAAAAGAGAACAAAGATTATAACAAAGCAAATTGCTATAAGTGAAAACTGAAAATACGTCTGAAACTGTTTTCTGCGATATGGACCCAGATCCTGTTTATTTTTGCTCATTTAACGCTCCTTTACTTTTTCTTTATCTTTGTGCCCTGTCTTGTTTCCTCAACGATATAGCCAAGCTCGCCTATCTTATCTCTCAGCTCGTCAGCCTTAGCAAAGTCCTTTGCCTTTCTTGCAGCCTTACGCTTCTCAACAAGCACCTTGACCTCCTCAGGGATATCCTCTTCACCGTCAGCACTGAGCTTCTTTGCAGCTTCTATCAGACCAAGTGAAAGCACCTTGTCGAAATCCTCGATAAGGGCAAGCTTTGTTTCATTGTTAGTGTCAGCTTTAAGAACGTCATACAGAACAGTGATAGCATTTGAAGTGTTTATATCGTCATCAAGTGCCGCCTTGAAGCTACCCTTGAACTTCTCAAAATCCTCAAGCTCCACCACCTCGTCAGGCTTCTTGTCAGCCATAAGCTGTGCTATCCTTGCAGTGAGCTTGTTGTATGCTGTCTTTGCATTGTCAAGGTTTTCGTATGTGAAAACAAGTGACTTTCTGTAGTGTGACTGCAAGCAGAAAAATCTGTATACCAGTGGGTCATAGCCCTTTGACTCCAGCAGTGAAACAGTAAGGAACTCGCCCTTAGACTTTGACATCTTTCCGCTGTTTGTGTTAAGGTGCAGGATATGGAACCAGTAGTTGCACCACTTGTGACCAAGATAAGCCTCAGACTGTGCTATCTCGTTTGTGTGGTGTGGGAAAGCGTTGTCGATACCGCCGCAGTGAATGTCAAGTCTTTCGCCAAGATGCTTCATGGAGATACATGAACACTCGATATGCCAGCCAGGGTAGCCCACGCCCCAAGGGGAATCCCATTTAAGCTCCTGATCATCGAACTTAGACTTTGTGAACCACAGTACAAAGTCAGCCTTGTTGCGCTTGTTTGTGTCCTCCTCAACGCCCTCACGAACGCCGACCTCAAGATCTTCCTCATTAAAGTTGTGGAAAACATAATACTCTTTCAGCTTTGAAGTATCAAAATAGATGTTTCCGCCTGCCTCATAAGCATATCCCTTGTCCATAAGAGCAGATATCACCTTGATAAAATCACCAATACAGCCCGTTGCAGGCTCAACAACGTCAGGTCTTTTGATATTTAGCTTCTTGCAGTCCTCAAAGAAAGCGTCAGTGTAGAATTTTGCGATCTCCATAACAGTCTTATGCTCACGCTTTGCGCCCTTGAGCATTTTATCATCGCCTGTATCGCCGTCAGAAGTAAGATGACCAACGTCCGTGATGTTCATTACTCTCTTTACGTCATAACCGTCATAGCGGAGATACTTTTCCAAAACGTCCTCCATTATATAGCTTCTCAGATTGCCGATATGGGCATAGTGATAAACTGTAGGACCGCAGGTATACATTGACACCTTGCCCGGCTCGTTTGGTACAAATTTTTCGATCTTGTGAGTAAGCGTGTTATAAATGTTCATTTATCTTTACCTCTTTCCTTATATTTTACTGCTCTTTCTTTCCAATCTTTTCAAGCTCAGCCACTCTCTTTTCCAGCTTAGCTATCTGTATTCTTGTCTGGCAAAGCTCCTGAGCCACAGGATCAGGGATATGCACCTGATCGAGGTCACAGGTGCGCTTGCCGTTCTGCTTAACTATCCTTGCAGGCACGCCCACAGCCGTTGAGTTTGCAGGCACAGGCTCAAGAACTACCGCATTTGCGGCTATCTTTGCATTGTCCCCCACAGTGAATGGTCCAAGCACCTTTGCACCGCACCCTACCATAACATTGTTTCCAAGAGTCGGGTGTCTTTTACCGTGGTCTTTACCTGTTCCGCCAAGGGTACAGCCCTGATACAGCAGGCAGTAATCACCTATCTCAGCGGTCTCACCTATAACAACACCCGAGCCGTGGTCGATAAGCAGACCCTTGCCTATCTTAGCACCTGGGTGTATCTCGATACCTGTCAACATTCTTGCAAACTGCGAAATACATCTTGCGATGACCTTGTGCTTGTGAACATAGAACCAGTGCGACACCCTGTAAAAAGCCACAGCGTGAAGCCCCGAATATGTGAGGATCTCCAGCGTACTGGTCGCCGCAGGATCTCTGTCCTTTATAGTCTGAATATCATGCTTTATATTTTCCATAATCGTCATATCTATCTCTCCCTTTCTAAGAAAAAACCTCCGGAATGGCGTTTCACCACTCCGGAGGCAGATTATGATCTACGGTCCCACTCCGATTTTCTATACAAATTTTGTACAGCTCAATATCTTTAACGCAGACCCTACGGAGAGGAATACTAAGCTTTCGCCGTTGTTCGCTCCCTGCTGTCAGCCGCACTTCACTGAAAGTCCTTGAAGCCTTGCACCAAACGGCTCCTCTCTGAAAATTACCTCACAGCTACTCTTGCTGATACGCATTTATATATTAAGTTATCATATGCCGCAACACGTCGGCAGGCCACATTATTTGCCTGAATCTATATACTTCCAGTATCCCTTGAGATAAACTGCGCCAGAAATGACTGTCAGCACAACAGCTATCCAAATGAGTATCTCGTTTACAAGGAATATCGGTGTACCCCAAGTGAAATCAGGACTTCCTTTTTCCGCAGGATTAACGATCTGGAGTACCATTATAGCGATAAGAGCAACCATAGTGAAAGCAGTTTTGAGTTTACCCCATATTCCTGCAGCGACCACAACGCCCTCGCTTGCCACAACAAGTCTAAGACCCGTTACCATAAACTCTCTTGCAAGTATCAGTACCACCGCAACAGGGTCTATCCAACGTTCAAATGTGAAGCAGATAAGCGCCGTCATAACAAGAAGCTTGTCTGCAAGCGGGTCAAGAAACTTTCCGAAAGTTGTAACAAGATTGTGCTTTCTTGCTATCTTACCGTCAAACCAATCTGTAATTGAAGCCGCAGCGAACACGATAAGTGCAAACACCATATGGTGCGGTATCTTGAAAAGCAGCACGAACAGCAGGAAAAACGGTATCAATATTACTCTAAGCACTGTAAGTTTATTTGGCAGGTTCATATCAAGTTCCTTTCATCTACATTTTTGAGCCGATAAGGTCATAATCCATAGTATCGTCAATTTTTACCTTGACATACTCGCCGACCCTAACTTTATCCTCGCTCAGGAAGAATATCTTTCCGTCTATCTCAGGTGCGTCCGCCTGACTTCTGCCGTAGTAACACTCGGCATATCTGTCAAAGCCCTCGCAAACCACCTCGACTTCGCTGTCGAGAGCAGCCTCATTAAGGCTGTCGGAAATAATCATCTGTTCTTCCATTATTATCTCCGCTCTGCGCTCTCTATCCTTTAAAGGCACCTGATCTTCAAACTTCTCCGCAGGCGTACCCTCCTCAGGCGAGTAAGCAAAACAGCCGAGCCTTTCAAAGCGAATTTCCTTTACAAACTCGCAAAGCTCTTCAAACTGTTCCTCAGTTTCCCCTGGGAAGCCTGTGATAAGAGTTGTCCTCAGCGTAACGTTCGGTATCTTTTCTCTTATCTTCTTTATAAGCGCCGTAAGAGTCTCTCTGTCCCCATGGCGGTTCATTCTTTTAAGTATGGTCTTGTTGCAGTGCTGTATAGGCATATCAAGATACTTTACAAGCTTGTCCTCTTTAGCGATAACGTCCAGCAATTCGTCCGTTATCCTCTCAGGATAGCAATAAAGCGTTCTTATCCACTTGAAGCCGTCTATCTCACAAAGTGCAGTGAGCAATTCAGGGAGCATAGACTTGCCGTATATATCCTCGCCATAGCGTGTTGTATCCTGCGCCACAACTACAAGCTCCGTAACGCCGTTCTCAGCCAGCCATCTGGCTTCCTTGACGATATCCTCCATGCGTCTGCTTCTGTATTTTCCTCTTATAGACGGGATAGCGCAGTAAGTGCAGTTGTTGCTGCAACCCTCGGCTATCTTTATATATGCATAGAAAGGCTCAGTAGAAATAATTCTTCCGCCCTCCATGGAAAGCTCAGTTTTTGCGCCATAAGAACAGACTGCCTGCTTATCCAGCAGTATCTCTCTTATGATATCGCAAATTTTTCCGTTAGAGCCTATTCCCACAACAGCGTCAAGCTCAGGGATCTCCTTTTTCATTTCGTCACGGTATCTTTCAGCAAGACAGCCCGTAGCTATTACCGCCTTTATCCTGCCCTCCTGCTTGAGAGTACAGAACTCAAGTATAGTGTCTATAGCCTCCTGTTTAGCCGACTCGATAAATCCACAGGTATTGATAATGACCACATCAGAAAGGGCTGCGTCAGAAACTATCTGAAAACCCTCTTTGCGCAGATCATAGAGCATATGCTCAGCGTCCACCTGATTTTTAGGACATCCGAGAGAAACCATTCCCACTCTAGTTGCCATGAAAAAATCTCCAATCCTACACCGCCAACGGACGGCATAAAGTATCACAATAATCTATCTTATTATCTCACTTTTACACAGTTTTGTCAAGCCCTTTTAGTCACTATTGTATGACAAAAATCAAAATATTTATGAAATTTCCACAAAGTCAAAAGCATACAGAAAGTAAGTCCGACATGATCCCAAAAGAAATCCCCGAAAGCTGCAACTTTCGGGGGTTTCGTTTGTGTGTCACTGTGAACACAATCAATCTCGTGGTTACCTATATCATACACCACGCCATATATTTTGTCAAGCACTTTTGCGCCGTCAGTCTTTCTTCTCAGGATATGTGACCGTTATCTCAGCCCCTGCTTCCTGCGACCAAACAACATAATCAAGCTTTCCTTCATCAATAAAAACAGTGAAATATGTATCTTTAAGCTCATCAGGAAGCTGTTCCTTTATCTTTTCTATGAACTTATCCGTTTCTGTGGAAATGTAGTTCATGTACTCAAACTTGTAGCTCTTGTCTTTTGAAAGCTCCGTGACTGCCTTTTCTGCCGCCTCATATACCGCCTGAGCGTTAGCCTCTGCCTTTTCCGAGTTTTCGTCAGTTATAATTCCGTCTGCGTAAGCCTGCGCCTTAGAGCCTGCAAAGCAAACTTTCCAATCATTGTCCTTGTCAAGCACCATAAGAATATACTGCGATGACGTGACCTCTCCCTCAGAGCTGTCATAAGCTATGGTCACATAAAGCTCCGCCGCCTTTGAATACTCCTCCGAGATGTTCACCTTGTCGATAAAGCCGCACTTATCCTTGTCAAAGCTATATCTTACTCCGCTTATCTGCTCGTCCTCACCGTATTCATTGTCGCCGCCCATGTTCTTTTTCATATATTCATAGTCAGCGGCATAATCGTCCGTCATAAGCTTAACCATTGATTGGTCAAACTCAGCGTTTGCGGCTTTAAGATACATTGCCGCAACGTCCTTTGCCTCTTCAAGCGGGTCAGCGGCTTCTTCGCTTTCCGTATCAGTTCCCTGCGTTGTCACAGCGTTCTCACTGCCCTGAACATTTTCCGCAGGCTGAGAGTTATCTGTGCCGTCAAAGCTCAGCGAACAGCCTGTCATGATCCCCGCACTCAGTATAGCCGCCGCAAAAATGATCTTTTTCATTCTTTGCTCCTTTATTCGTCGCCGTACTCCTGTTTTATGTCAGCAAGCACCTCTTTTATTATGTCGTATGAATACCCCAAACGCACAAGGGCGTTTTTTACCTTTATGTCACCCTTTTCTCCGTCAAGATATCTGAGATACTTTCGCTCCACAAGCTCATACAGCCGCTCGTATGTACCCTCGCTGTATTCCTCAAGAGCCTCCTCTATTATAGGCTTCGTAAGCCCCTTCTGTCTCATCTGCTGATAAGCACGGTAATATCCGTATTTACGCACTTCCACATAAGTCCTCGCAAGCCCCTGAGCATACCGCCTGTCATTGACCGTCCCAAGCTCCAGCATCTTATCCATTACAGCGTCGCATATCTCCTCGCTGTAATTCTTTTCAAGCTTCTTGTAAAGCTCCACATAGGAATAGTCCCTGTAATCAAGGAGATACAAAGCCCTTTCCTTAGCCTTTCTGAACTCGTTGTCAAAAACTATCTTCTCCCAAGCAGACTCAGGCATATCAAGCCCTGCTCTCAGACCATAGGCAGACACTATCTCGTAGTTGAGAAAAGCCGTTTCGCCCTCCTCAAACTCTATCATGTATGTGCTGCCCTTGTATTTTGAAACGCCCGTTATTTTAAGCATTTATCAGTCACCAAGCTCGCTTATGTCAACAGGTGCGAACTCCTCGAAGTCCTCCTCAGGCTTTGCCACAACAGACTTGTCGCTTGCCGCCTTGCGTATCTTCTTTTCAGGCTTGTCAGCAGCCATGTCCTCATTTGCACTCTGAGCCGCCGCACCTGCGTTAGCCTTTTCTTCAAGCTTCTTGGCCTTTTTATCTTTCTGCGCCGCAAGCACAAGCTCCGCCTGATGTTCCTTTATCTTGGCTTCTATCTCGCCCATGATATCAGGATTGTTCAGCAGGAACTCCTTAGCGTTGTCACGTCCCTGACCAAGCTTCATATCGTTGTAGCTGAACCAAGCTCCGCCCTTCTTCACCACATCAAGATCGACCGCCATATCAAGCACCTCGCCCACACGGGAGATACCCTTGCCGTACATGATATCGAACTCGCACTCCTTGAACGGCGGTGCTACCTTGTTCTTTACCACCTTGCACTTTGTTCTGTTACCAATGACCTCAGAGCCGTTCTTTATCTGCTCTCCACGTCTGACCTCTATTCTTACAGAAGCGTAGAACTTCAAAGCACGTCCGCCTGGAGTAGTTTCAGGGTTTCCGTACATAACACCTATCTTCTCACGGACCTGATTGATAAATATAGCCGTTGTATTGGACTTTGCGATAACAGATGTGAGCTTTCTCATAGCCTGAGACATAAGTCTTGCAAGCTGACCAACGTGAGTGTCGCCCATTTCGCCGTCTATCTCAGACTTTGTTACCATAGCCGCAACAGAGTCGATAACGATACAGTCGATAGCACCGGAACGAGCCAGAGCCTCGGCTATCTCCAAAGCCTGCTCACCACTGTCAGGCTGTGATACCAGCATATTGTCAATATCAACGCCAAGCTGACCTGCATAAACAGGGTCAAGAGCATGCTCAACGTCGATAAAAGCTACCTCGCCGCCCATTTTCTGCGTTTCTGCGATAACATGAAGTGCGACCGTTGTCTTACCTGATGACTCAGGTCCGTATATCTCAATAATTCTTCCTCTCGGCACTCCTCCAATACCAAGCGCCATATCAAGGGTCATTGAGCCTGTCGGTATAGCCTCGATATCCATAGCCTTAGCCTCGCCAAGCTTCATGATCGCACCCTTGCCGAACTGCTTTTCAATATATGCTATCGCTGTGTCAAGAGCCTTTTTCTTTTCCTCTGCGTCAGTTATTTTTACTACCGCCTTAACGGCATCTTTTTTCTTCTTGTCTATCGCCATTTTATATGACCTCCCTATCTTATCGGTGTTTTATCCGTATCTATATCATATCACACTAACTGTCCGTTTGTCTGTACAGTAACCGCAATTTATCTATCTGTACAAATTTTCGTACTATTTCTCATAAATGCCCGAAACACAGCGGTAAACACCGCACAAGTCTTTCCTGCATCTCACGTTCTTAAAGCCGTGCTGTATCATCAGCCGCATTACCTCGTCCTCCTGACCGATACCGATCTCAAAGAGCATAACGCCGCCGCTTTTAAGTTTTTTCTTCCACTTGCGAACTATCTCACGATAAAAGTCCAAGCCGTCCTCACCGCCGAAAAGAGCTTCCGCAGGCTCAAAAGTGACCTCACGCTGTAAAGCGTCCATGTCATCTGTTGTGAGATAAGGGGGATTGCACACTATAAGGTCAGCCTCAGGCATATCCTCCACAAGCTTTTCGTCTGTAACGTCGCCCATGACTATCTCAGCCCCAGAGCCGTTCAGACTTATATTATCGCGAAGATACTCTGCCGCCTTTTCAGACTTCTCCACACACACTGCCCGACCGCAGTCAAGCTTCCTTTCAAGGGTGATACCAATGCACCCCGAGCCTGAACAAAGGTCTATAACAGTGATATCCTTCTTGCCTGCAAACATCTTCAAAGCCGTGTCAACAATAGTTTCCGTGTCCTGACGTGGTATCAGTACGCCCTCGCCCACCTTGAAAGGCAGACCATAAAACTCCCACTGTCCAAGGAGATACTGCAAAGGATAGCCCTCACAGCGACGTGTGACAATGTCGCTTATACGCTTTTCCTGCTCAGGAGTGATATTCTCCCCCTCAGCCACATCTTCAAACACCCATGTGACCTCGCAAGCAGCGTTCTCACCAAGACCGCTCTCCTCAAGCAGTCCCACACATTTATCAAACAGTTCTTTCCTTACCATTTGTCATCTTCCTTATTTTCAGGTATACAAGCTTTCAGTGCTGCGATCGCACATTCTATCTGACTTTCATCAGGCTCGCTTGTAGTTATCCTCTGTATCCACAGACCCGGTGCAGAGATTATCTTAGTGAAAATATTGTCATATTTTCCCGCAAGCCTTATAAGCTCGTAAGCAATACCCGTAACGATAGGCAGAAGCGCTATCTTTATAACAACTCTCAGAAAAATGCTTGCCCATGATACTCTGAATATTGTGTTTACAAAAATGCTTATAAACAGCACAAGGAAAATAAAGCTCGTTCCGCAGCGAGGGTGAAAACGTGTGTATTTCTTCACGTTCTCCACCGTCAGCTCTTCTTCATGCTCATAGCAAGCGATAGTCTTGTGTTCAGCACCGTGATATTCATATGTACGCCTTATATCCTTAGTAAGAGCAGTCAAAGCCGTGTAGCCAATGAAAATAGCTATCTTCAAAATACCCTCAATAAGGTTTTTGCCAAAAGCCGACAGGTCAATGAACTTGCTTATGAATTTAGACACCAGCGACGGCAGATACATAAACAGCAATATCGCCAGACCCACACCCAGCACCATAGATATCGCCGTGATGATAGGACCGAGCTTGTCCCCCAGCTTATCGTCCAGCCACTGTTCAAACTTGGTCTGCTCCTCCTCATCTTCCTCCGTCATCTGCTTCTCAGCCGACCTTGTAAGGCACTTGTAACCGTCTATAAGAGAAGTAAGGAAGCTGAAAATACCCCTCACAAAAGGCGTTTTCCTGTACCAAGGCGTATCTTTTCCGCCTTTTATCGCCCACTCCTCCAGGTCTATGGTGCCGTCAGGCAGGCGGCAAGCCATAGCCGCCTTGTTGATGCCACGCATCATAACGCCCTCGATAACAGCCTGTCCACCGATCTTTGACTTGAATTTTTCCTTGCTTTGTGCTTTACTGCTCATTTTCTTTCCTTTCAAGGCGGTGTGTGCGTCTACTGCACGTTGTCGTTGTTTTCGATAGGCTCAGAAGAAATAAGCTCCACGTCTACAGTTGCCTGATTGTCAGGCTTTTTCTTCTGCTCGATACAAGGGAGCGTTATCATCACTGTTGTACCTACTCCCTGCTCACTGTTTATCTCCAGCGTACCGCCATGCCGCTGAATGATCTCGTCTGCCACCGCAAGACCTATTCCCGAACCACGTCTTGTGTGGTTTGCCTTAAAGAATTTCGTCTTGACCTTTGGCAGGTCATCCTTTGATATTCCCATACCGGTGTCGGAAATGGAAATACATACCTCATTGTCCTCCTCATAAGCCTCCACCGATACAGTGTCGCCCTTGTTGGAGTATTTGATAGCGTTGTCCACAATATTTATGAATACCTGACGAAGCCTGTTCTTGTCGCCGTAAACAAACGGCAGCATTTTCGGCTCGTAGTAATTGAGTGTTATACCAAGCGCCTTGGCCCTCTCCTGATAGATAAGCACAGTTTCCCCAAGCTCCGCAAGAATATCTATAGTATCCATAATAAGTGTGAGTCTGTTGTCCTGTATCCTCGAAAAGTCAAGAAGCTCCTCAACCATTTGCGAAAGCCTCTCCGTCTCACTTGTGATGACCCTCATACCCTTCTTGAAGGTTTCCTTGTCCTCATACATACTGGTAACAGTTTCCGTCCAGCCCTTTATAGCGGTAAGCGGAGTTCTCAGCTCATGAGATACAGAGGATATGAACTCATTCTTCATCTGTTCTGTATTAGAAAGCTCCTGCGCCATGTAGTTGATAGAGTCGCAAAGCTCGCCAAGCTCGTCATTTCGTTTCTTTTCAAGACGTTCGCTGAAATCTCCCGTAGCATACCGCCTTGTTATGCTGTTTATGCTTCTTATAGGCAAAACAATAGATTTGATAAAAAACATTCCCGAGAAAAACATGAGCATTATGACAGCCACAACGATAGCCGTGATTATCATAGACATAATAAAGATCTGATGGTCGATATTTTTCATGGAAGACAACATTCTCAGTGCTTCATATTCGCTTCCCTTCGGAGATATGACCGACGTTATCGCCATGACCTTTTCCCCTGTTGACAGCTCATATATCTGTGTGCCTATTCCCGTGTCGGACTTCTTTGCGTCCTCATAATCGGTCATGTTGTCATTCTCCGAGGGAGAGAAACCTGATGATGTAACATCGACCTCACCGTCGGTCTTGATAGCCATAAGCTCTATCTTGTCTTTCTCGTCATAGCTTTCCACAAGGGAGCGTATCTGAGAATTATAGTTAGTCTGCTCGTCACCTGAAGCGTTCACTACCGCCGTGGTGACTATCTTCATTTTAGATGTAAGATACTGCCTTGTGGAGCTGTAGTAATAATTCCTCACCACCACGATAAGCAGTATTTCAAGCACCACAAGTATTCCCACGACCACCCCGAGATTGTTCCTCAGCCAGTGCTGTGTGATACTGAGTCTGCCGCTTTTTCTTTTTTTTCCGCTCAACTGATAAAAACTCCGTTCATCATGTTTTCACAGCTCAGTTAGAGCCGCCTGCCCACTTGTAGCCAAAGCCCCATATAGTAAGGATATACTTAGGATTAGAAGGCTCGTCCTCTATCTTCATTCTTATTCTTCTGATATTCACGTCCACTATCTTATCGTCGCCGTAATAGCTCTCGCCCCATATGTGATTGAGTATACTTGAACGGTCAAGTGCAGTATTCTGATTTTTGAAGAAATACTCCATTATCTGATACTCCACCTGTGTAAGGTCTATCTGCTCACCGTTCTTGAAAACAGTTCTGCTCTTAAGATTAAGGGTAAATGGACCTGAAACTATCTGTGAAGCCTCCTCAGGCTTAGAGCCTGAACGATTTACACGCCTGCAAACAGCGTCAACTCTTGCAATAAGCTCAGAAATAGAGAACGGCTTTGTGATATAATCGTCAGCACCGCTCATAAGGCATGATATCTTATCCATTTCCTGTGATTTTGCCGAAAGCATGATAATGCCGATAGTGTTGCTTTTCTCTCTTATCTTCTTGCACACCTGCATTCCGTCGATGCCGGGCATCATAATATCAAGCAGAGCAACGTCAAAACCGCCGTCCTTTTCGTCATAGGCTTTGAGAGCGTCCTCACCGCAGTTTACGTCAACTACCTCGTAACCGCTTCTTACAAGGTTTATGACCACAAATTCTCTAATTGAATCTTCGTCCTCGCAAACCAAAACTCTTTTCATTACATTTACTCCTCTCCAAGATCAGTTTATTATGTAAAAATTATTCTGAATTTCGTCAATAGTCGGTATGAGCTTTTCACGCCTGTCAAGAGGAAGCTTCACAAAATAATCAAGCTGACCCTTGCTGTCGATAAGCTCATATCCGTCAGAGATATAATCCTCCGAATCATTCTTTGAAGACACAGCGATACGCATTATCTCCTCGTTGCTCTCGTTTATATCTCCCGTGTATTTATAGAAAACAAGCTCGTTTGTGTCGCTGTCCTTTTTCACCGTAACAGAACTGTTCCAGCGTTTTGGGAACGTTACAAAATATCCGTCAGATATGGCATAATAGCCTGTGTATTTTGTTTTCAGATCATAAAAATCCTCGTAAACGCTCCATGTAGTCATATAGAGCATTTCGTCTGCCACAGCGTTTTCATAACCCACCATAGGCGAAGTTGACGGTATCTCCACATCACCGTCGCCGTCCATGTCCTCACTGTAGTAGCCCGCTGGTCTTGTGCATAAAGGCAGCAGCTTTTCGCTTCTAAGCTGCATAGGATTTTGAAGTCCCGAATATCTGTAGTATATTATCTCCGTCTGCAATTTTCCGTCAGCAGTCAGTCCGTCAATAAAAATAGCACGCCTGCCGCTGTCAAGCATTCCCGTCTTTGATGACACATAAGAAGTCACATTATCGCACATATCAACGTTCTCGCCGCGGGTTATCTCATTGTTTTTCATGTTGAGCATAGAAGCCTTTGCCGTCACCGCACCTGTATCATTATTGGTGCTTCTCTGAATGGTGATAAGCTCTATATAACCATCATTGTTTATATCCAAAGGCTCCAGCACCGAATAAGTATCAAGCGCCACACGCTTGAAATCTCCGTCGGTATAGCTGTATATCTCCATAGTCTTTTCATCATTAGTAAGATTTTGATATCCCACAAAAACGTCCGTCTGGTTATTGCTTCCCATAGGCGAGATAATGACCTGATCTATGTCCGTGCCTGCGCCTGCAAGCTCTTTCACAGAATACCACTTGCCGTCCTCGTCCTTGTCGAGAATGTTCACCCTCAAGCCGTCCTCCTCAGATCCGTTTGAAGTGTACTCATAGAAGACCATAGCCTCGTCCGTAGGCTCATCGTCGATATTTGCGATAACATAAGCCGAGCGGTATTCACCGTTTTTAGGATATTTCAGAGTTATATTGCTGCCCACGCTCTCGATAAGCGCCTGATGTATCTCGCTTTGCTCAGAGGTAAGCTTCGGGGCGTTTATAAGTCCCTCAACAGAAAAATTCAGTGCCGAACAGCCTGTCATAGTAAGACAAGAAAGACAAACAGCAGCCAATTTAAGATTTTTCAAGCGATCCCTCCTGATACACCAAACAAAAAAATAGAACCGGGCATATACCCGATTCTATTATATCATATACGCAAAAATATTTCAAGCCTTTTTCCGCCCATTAGGAACAGGTAAAAATTATTTTGCTTATCTTTCGTCCAATGGGATATACTTCTTCTCACCTGAGATAGCCTTGTATGCAGGACGGATTATCCTCTTGCCTGTTACAAGCTCCTCAAATCTGTGTGCACACCAGCCTGCCATTCTTGAAACAGCAAACATAGGAGTATAAAGATCCTCAGGAATACCCAGCATACTGTAAACAAAGCCCGAGTACATATCAACGTTAGCGCACATTGCCTTGTCACTGCCCTTGATCTTCTTGAACAGCTCAGGAGTAAGTCTTTCCACCGCTTCAAGAAGCTTGTATTCTCTCTCAAACTCAGTGTTCTCAGCCATTTTCTTGGCATTCTCTCTGAGTATGACAGCTCTAGGGTCAGACAATGTGTAAACAGCGTGACCCATGCCATAAACAAGACCTGTGTGGTCAAAAGCTTCCTTGTTGAGTATCTTTGTGAGAAAATCAGCGATCTCGCCCTCGTCCTCCCAGTTCTGAACGTTGTCCTTTATGCACTGGTGCATTGCCGCCACCTTAAGGTTAGCGCCACCGTGACGTGGACCTTTCAGTGAACCGATAGCCGCAGAGTATGCAGAATATGGGTCAGTGCCTGAAGAAGTAAGCACACGGCAGGCAAAGGTAGAGTTATTTCCTCCGCCATGCTCAGCGTGGAGCATAAGTAACAGATCAAGTATCTTAGCCTCTTCCTCAGTGAACTGTCTGTCCGGACGCAGTGCCGACAGTATCATCTCCGCAGTAGAATGTGTAGGTATCAGAGGGTGCATGAACAAGCTTTCACCGTCATAACAGCGTTTCTTTACCTGATAAGCCGAAACCATGATGTTAGGCAATTTAGAGATTATAGAGATAGCCGTAGCCATTTCATACTCAGGAGAACGATTCTCAGGGTTATCGTCATATGAGTATAGAGCCAGTATCGCTCTTGCCATCTTATTCATGATGTTCTTTGACGGAGCTTTAAGTATCATGTCCTCAAAGAAGTTGTCAGGGAAAGGTCTGTTTTCAGCCATCATTCCCTTGAACGCAGTAAGCTCCTCCCTGTTAGGCAGATCGCCCATAAGAAGAAGATAAACTATCTCCTCATAACCAAAACGGTTCTCCTTCTGAGCGTTGGACACCAGATCATTGATGTTGTATCCACGGAAGATAAGCTGACCTTGAATAGGAGATTTCTCACCCTCGTTTACCACATATCCATGTACGTTACAAATATTAGTAAGACCAGCCATAACACCTGTACCGTCAGAGTTTCTCAAGCCTCTTTTTACCACATATCTGTCATAAAGCCTAGGGTCAATAGTATTGTTTGCTATAAACTGTTCGCATAAAAGCAACCTTGCTGCATTATTTATCATTGAATAGATCATCTCGCTTTCAAGTAGATTATAAATATAAGTTATATTATACACCTTTTTCAGATTTTTGTCAAGTATTAAGATAACTTATCAAATTAAAGCCGCATATCTCCGCCATTTAAAAATTTGCAGTACAAAAATTCGCCCTGTATGAATATTTGCTCCACTGCATGAATATAATATAGTACCCCAAAAAAGAAAGGACAAACCATATGAAAGACCTGATACAGATAATGGCAGTATTTGCTGTTATCCTTATAATAATACCGACCATAGTATTTCTTCGTCCAAACGAGTCCGAATCGAAACCTGCATTTTCAGAAAAAGAAAAAATAGCCGTATATTTCACCGAAAGCGGCAAGACCGAAGACTTCACCCTTGAAGAATATATGATAGGCTCAGTGCTCGCACAAATGCCTGCGGACTTTGACGAAGAAGCCCTGAAAGCGCAAGCCGTCCTCACCCATACCTACATATGCCGCCGACAGCTCTCCGAAGCCCAGTCGCCTACTCCCGCCTTAAAAGGCGCACTCATCAGCGATGACAGCGCCCTTTACCAAAGCTTTTTCACCGAAAAGGCAGCCAAAGAATACTACGGCAGCGACTATGAAAAAGCCTACAAAAAAGTTAGATCTGCCGTCAACGCCGTCAAGGACGATATCCTCACATATGACGGCGAACCGATAATCGTCGCCTTTCACGCTGCTTCAAACGGTCATACCCAATCCGCCAAAAACGCATGGGGCGAGGATATCCCATATCTTCTGTCAGTAGACAGCTCCGCTGACAAAGACCTTGTCGCCACAGAATGTACCCAGACGCTCACCGCCAAGGAATTTCAAGACAAGCTTCTTGACCGCTTCCCCGATATTAATTTCACTCCCCTCGCCAATGCTGATAGTTGGCTCAAAACAAAAACAGACGGCACAGGTTATGTTACAAGCCTGACCGTCTGTGGCTATGATATCCAGCCCAACACATTCTGCGATATCCTTGATATTTCCTCGCCATGTTTCGAGTTCACCTTTGCCAACACAAAATTCACTTTCACCTCTCACGGCTTCGGACACCTCGTAGGAATGAGCCAGTACGGTGCAAACGCCATGGCAGAAAAAGGCTCAGACTACAAAGCCATTTTGACCCACTATTTCACAGATACAAAGCTGCAAAAATCTACTGAGCTGGCACAACTGCAATAAACACAAGGTCGCTGTCGCCGTCATTGATAAAGCTATGCTCATGACCCTCAGGACAGTAATGAAAATCCCCTGCCGACAGTCTTTCCTCACCGCCGTCATAAAGCATTTTTCCGCTGCCCTCAAGAACATATATCATCTCGCAGTTGCCCTCATGTCTGTGCATACCGATAGAAGCCCCCGGCACGAGCCTGCCTTTCATCATCTTGTTTTTGCCGTCAGAAAAAGCCCTGCTTGCAAAGCTTTTCTCGCCGCCCTTGAAATTCGTCGCAAGGCTCTCTTTAATATCATCAAAAACTATACGCATAAAAACACCTCCGCAGTTTATAGATCAATTATACCACCACTTCGATAAAAAAGCAACAAAAAAAGACCCGTCCCGAAAGACAGGTCTTTAATTATTCTAAGTAAGAATTATCTGAATTACAGATTACTTTCTCTTCTTAGTAGCAACTACAGCAGCACCAGCAAGTGCAACACCTACAGCAGCAAGAGCAGCAGCACCTGTGCTTGGGTTTGTGTTAGATGCGTTGTTAGCAGCCTTAGAAGATGTAGCAGCAGAGTTAGTCTTAGAGTCTGAAGGATCTACGAGAACACCCTTTGACTCGTCAGAATCTGTTGAATCAGCTGTTGACTCAGAAGGATCTGTTGGCTCAGCGTCACTCTTGTTGAGAACTACAACCTTCTTAACAGCCATCTTAACAGCAGGATCTTCGCCGTCTGTACCAGCGAGGTCTGTAGCAATGTCAAAGAACATATTCTTTGCGTCCATTTCAAGAGCTGCAGGGAACTTAACGATAAATGTGTATGTGCCGTCAGCGTTTACTGTAACAGCAGGGTTGTTATCAGAAGCTTCCCAATAACCAATACCGTTCTCAATACCATTTGTGAAGCATGGATAAGCTGTGAAAGCGTCAGTTACATTTGAGATATCAACTGTAACAGCAATAGCGTCAGCACCTGCAAATACGCTCCAATCATCAACAAGGTTGAAATCAGCCTTGTGTGCATCGTCACACCATGGGTGCTTAATGTTGATTCTTACCTTATTACCGTCAGATGTAGACTTACCCTCACCGTTAAGTGTAACCTCAGTCTGCTTCTTGTATTCGCTAAGGTCAACAGTGTTTCCGCCCTGTGCCTTGTCAGACTCTACAACAAGGATAGGATTGCCGTCCTTGTCAAGAAGTGTGAACGCATTGAATGTGAAGTCCTTTGTAGTCCAGTTCTGAAGCCATACCTGAGCATATGTATCTGTATCAGCAAATACAGGATCTTTTCCCTTCAGAACAAAATCATAAGAACCGTCAGCAGCCTTAACGCCTGTTACGTCCTTAGCACCATCCTGGAATGACCACTCTTTTGAAGCCCAACCAGTTGACTCAGAGTTGTAACCAAGTCCACCGCCTATCCAGTCTCCAGCCTCGATCTTTGCAGCTGAGTCTGCACCAACTGTTACATTAACATCAATACCGCAAACATCTGAAAGCTTAACGTTTGTTCCTGTAAGAACACCTGTCTTTGTAACAACACCGTCATCGTCCTTCTCATCAATGAGAGAAACAGTACCTCCAGTGAGGTCTGCCTTAACAGTAGCTGTTTCATCAGCAAATGCTGCGAGTGACATCATTGATGCAGCGAGAGCAGCAGCTGACATACCAGCGAGAATCTTAGAGATTTTCATTTGTTTTTCCTCCATCTTTGTTAATAATTTTTAGATACATATTGAGCGATATCTCCTCAACATACATCTTGCCTATATTGTAACACACATTTACAAGTATTTCAATAAACGTTTTTCACAAATTAACCACATATCTTTAGCCATTTTTCACAAATCTGCATATTATTTCTGCTATATATAACCAAATATGTTATCGTAATATGTACAAGTATTCTATGCAATGTTAATATTTTTATATTTATTCAGATTTTGTTGTAATCGTATTCAGTCTTTCACGCTCTCTTTTTGAGAAGATACAGCCGCAGTAATCCTGCCTGTAAAGCCCGTATTCTGCTGAAAGCTGAATGGAACGCTTGTAGCCCTCACGTTTCTTGAAATCCGCAGGAAGTGCCTTTACATCATATATTTCCCCAAGCTCCTCAGATATCTCGTTGAGCTTCTGAGCATTCTTGTATGGTGAAATAGACAGCGTTGTGGTAAAATAATCCACGCCAAGCTCCTTGGCAAGCTGAGCCGTCCGTTCAAGCCTGAGCCTGTAACATCGGAAGCATCTCTCCCCGCCCTCAGGTATATCCTCAAAGCCCTTAACAGCCTGAAAAAACTCACCCTCGTCATACCCACGCTCCACGAACGCAACAGGATTTTTCATAGGCATTTGTGCAATAAGCCTTTGAAGCTCCGCCACACGCTTATCGTATTCCTCACGGGGATAAATGTTCGGATTGTAGTAAAAAACAGTTATCTTAAAATACTGCGACAGATATTCAAGCACATAAGAAGAACACGGCGCACAACAGCTATGCAAAAGCAAAGTCGGCACTTCGCCCTTTTCCTCGTGTTTTTTTATAATGCCCTCCAGCATTTTCTGATAATTTACCTTCTGCATTCCTGCCGCTCCCTTTTCGCAAAAAAATCGTACCTGACACACTTCCGTAGAGGCTGGCGTACTCGACAGCCCATTCCCATTGTCCTTGCACCCCTACAGTATCATTCTATATTATATAGTATAGCACATTTCCGCAAATTCCGCAACAGGTCAGATCTTCACCTTAAACTTATTTGCACAGTTAGGGCATTTCACAGTATGTTCACCCTTTACCTTTGGAAGCCTTAACGTCTTTTTGCATACACCGCACTTTATATAAACATGGGTCTTTCTGTCAGCGAACTTTCTCTTCCAGAATGAAAATTTCCTGCCAATTCCCCCGAAAGCCCTCTCAAACTTCATGTTCTCCTCGTATCGCTTCTGGCAGTTTCTTGACATCGCCCTCACCACTGCCAGCACCAGCACAGCGTATACCATAAGCTGTAAAATAAGCGACCTTACAAACAAATTCGCCGCACTAAGCACCACAGCCACACCGCAAATGCCGTAAAAAAGCTTGTCTATACCATATCTGCCCTGAAAAAATCTCGCTACCTTATACATAAATCCATTCATAAGCTTTTACCTCTTTTCTTTTTTTATATTATAAATAGTACACCCGAAATTTAAACTGACTATTAACTTTTATCAAATTTCACCTACCTTTCACAAAACTTTCAGCGTTCACCCTCAAACAGTGAACGGCATATACTGAAGTGTATTCGTAAAAGCGTATACGGACAAGTACAGCATAAAGGAGCAACAAAAATGAAAAAGAGTCTTATAGCCATGACTTCCATAACCTATGCAATGAAAGCAAAAAACTTGCTGAACAGTTTAAAATACTACTGCGAAATACAGCGCACCCCGAAGGACCTTGGCACAGGCTGCGGCTACTCCATAGCCGTCACCGCACCCCCGGAAGAAATAACCGCCATACTTGAAAAAGAGCGCATACCATTCAGAAACGTGATATTCGAGCAAAAGAGGTGAGAAAAATAAACACCCGAAGCATAATAAACTTTGATAACTCAGCCACCACCTACCCCAAGCCCCCTGCCGTAGCAAAAGCCGTTGCTCAGGCAGTAGAACGCTATGGTGGCAACCCGGGCAGAAGCGGTCACAAGCTTTCCATGCGAGTGTCTGAAAAGATATTCACCGTCAGACAGCAGGCGGCAGAAATGTTTGGAGCACAGACCGAGAACGTGGCTTTCACCGCCAACTGTACCCATGCCCTTAACATGGCGATAAAAGGTGTCATGCAGTACGGCGGCCATATGATAATCTCAGACCACGAGCATAACGCAGTAGCAAGACCCGTCTATGCCCTTTCAAAAACAAGAGGCGTGAAATATTCTATTGCCCGAATAGGGGAAACAGACAGCGAAACAGTAGAAAACTTCCGCCGCCTTATAACCCCCGAAACTAAGTGTATCTGCTGTACAGTGGCTTCAAACGTCACAGGCAGGCTCATGCCATACCGTGAATTAGCCGCCCTCTGCAAAGCCCACGGCATATGCTTTATAGCCGACGGCGCACAAGCCTGCGGGCTTTTGGAGCTTTCTCTCTCAGACGGCTTCAACTTTCTCTGCACCGCAGGTCACAAAGCCCTCTACGGACCAACGGGCACAGGGCTTCTTATCTCAGACGGCGAGTATTCTCTGTCTACCATAATCGAGGGTGGCACAGGTGCGACCTCCGCCCTGCTTGAACAGACTCCTTTCCTCCCCGAAAAGCTTGAAAGCGGCACAATCAACACAGTGGGCATAATCGGTCTTGGCGAGGGACTAACTTTCGTCCGCCAAAAGACCCCTGCCGTAATAAAAACCCACGAAGAAAAACTCTGCAAACAGCTCTACGAACAGCTTTCAGACATAGACAAAATAAAGTTCTATGAAGCAGACCAAAAGAAAGTCCCCATACTTTCATTTAACATCGGTGATATCCCTTCCGCTGAGATCGCCTCCTATCTCAGCGAAAAAGGCTTCGCCCTCCGTGGAGGACTTCAGTGTGCCGCCGTCACCCATACCACCCTCGGCACAATAGAGCAAGGCACAGTGCGTTTCTCACCCTCTGCATTCAGTACCCCTCAGCAGGTAACAGCACTTTCACGAACAATAAAAATATTTGCCGCAAATAACTAAGCATAAGTGGCAGGTCTGATGTAAAATATCACGTCCTGCCGCTCATTCTATTGCAAAAAGCACCTTTAGGTGCTATAATAAGGCATGAGCAAACAATTTTTCACGAAAGAAAGTGGTATTATGTGGTTCGTGTTTGCGCTTCTCTCCGCTGGTTTCGCAGCGCTCACCTCTGTCCTTGCAAAGGTCGGCATTGAAGGAGTAAACTCAAATCTTGCCACCGCACTGCGTACCTGCGTTGTGCTTGCTATGGCATGGCTCATGGTGTTCATCACCCACACACAAAGCGGCATAGGCTCTATAGGCAGAAAAAGCTGGGTATTCCTTATCCTTTCAGGACTTGCAACAGGTGCTTCGTGGCTATGCTATTATAAGGCTATCCAAATGGGCAGCGTTTCAAAGGTCGCCCCCATAGACAAGCTCAGCGTTGTCATCACCCTTATCCTTGCAGTGATATTCCTGCATGAGGACTTCACAGTAAGATCAGCCATAGGTGCGGTGCTAATCACTGCGGGCACAGTATTAATGGTACTATAAGGAGAACGCCATGATAATAAGAACAGTTACCGAGAAGGACGCTAACGAGCTTCTTGAAATATACCGTCCCTACGTTGAAGACACCGCCATAACATTCGAGTATGACGTACCCTCTGTGGAGGAGTTTTCCGACCGGATCCGCCGCATATCCGCAAATTATCCCTACATAGCCGCAGTAGAAAACGGCAAAATAGCAGGCTACGCCTATGCAGGCGTTTTCAAAAACAGAGCCGCCTATGATTGGTCGGTTGAAGTCACAGTTTATGTAAAAAAAGGACTTCACCGCAAAGGCATAGGTGCAAAACTCTACTCCGCCCTTGAAAAGCTCCTTGCGGCACAGCATATAACAAACCTCTATGCCTGCGTCGCCTATCCCGAAAAAGAAGACGAGTATCTCACCTTTGACAGCGTAAAGTTCCATGAAAAAATGGGCTATACTATAATAGGTACGTTCCATAGATGTGCCTTTAAGTTCAACAAGTGCTATCATATGGTTTGGCTCGAAAAAATACTCACCCAGACCGATATCACCCCCCTGCCCGTTATCCCATTTTCCAAACTCGATAAAGCCTTAATTAACAAAATAGTTCTTGAATAAAGGCAGAAAATATGGTAAAATAATATCATTCTGTCTGTTAAGGAGCGTAAAAATGGATCTTCAGGAATTAAGAAATGAAATAAACGATATAGACAGCCAGCTTCAGGAGCTTTTCAATAAGCGTATGCAGATAAGCTTCAAGGTGGCTGAGTATAAGATAGCAAACAATATGCCTGTTTTTCAGAGCAAGCGTGAAAACGAGATACTTGACCATGTAACAGAAAGCTCACCAAAGGGCTTGGAAAGTGCGTCAAGAGTGTTCTTCCAAAACATCATGGATATTTCAAAGTGCCGTCAGTACCAGGAGTTTTTTGCAGACTCAGATAAGATAGAGTACAAAAATTTGGACTTGACAGGTCATAAAAAAGTCGCTGTACCAGGTACCACAGGCTCATATTCACATATAGCCTGCAAGCAGATATTCAGCGACTTTGAGCCAATGTTCTTTGAAGATTTTGAGGACGTTTTTTCATCAGTTGAAAACGGCTCAGCGGATTTCGGCATACTTCCCATAGCAAATTCCACCGCAGGCTCAGTTGGTCAGACCTACGAGCTTATGAAAAAGCATGACTTCAAGATATGCGCAGCAACTAAGGTAAAGATCTCCCACTGCCTTGCCGTAAAAAAAGGCACACGCTTTGAGGATATCAAAATAGTCTATTCCCACGAGCAGGCGCTCAGCCAGTGTTCTGAGTTTCTTTCTCAGAACGGACTTAAAAGCCATAAATACGCAAATACTGCCCTTGCGGCGTGCTACATAAAAGAAAGCAATGAACCGTATGCGGCTATCTGCTCAGAAGCCTGCGCACAGCAGAACGATCTTGAGATACTCAGGCATAATATAGCCAACGCCGCCGAGAATTACACAAAATTTATTCTCATTTCAAAGGAGACTCTCTGCTCGGAAAATGCTGACATCGTGTCAGTGTCCTTGGCACTGCCACATACCTCATCTGCACTTTACAGACTTCTCACCAAATTCTCCGTGGCAGGTCTTAACCTTTCCATGATAGAGAGCCGCCCTATCGCAAACACCGATTTTGACGTTGTTTTCTATCTTGATTTTGAGGGAGCAATAACCTCTCCTGACGTGGCAAAGCTCATGAGCGAGCTTAATTCAGAGCTTTCATATTTCAAATTTTTAGGTAACTACGAGGAAATATAACAGTACGATTTTTAGGACAGGAGGAACAAAAATGCGTATAGGACACGGCTATGACGTCCACAGACTGACCGAGGGCAGAAAGCTCATTCTCGGCGGCGTGGATATACCATATGAAAAAGGACTTTTAGGACATTCCGATGCAGACGTCCTTGCCCATGCCATAATGGATTCCATACTTGGTGCATTGGCACTGGGCGATATCGGCAAGCTTTTCCCCGATAACGACCCCGACTATGAGGGTGCAGACAGTATGAAGCTCATGGAAAAAGTCATAAGCGTTATGGCCGAAAAAGGCTGGAAAATAGGCAATATAGACTCCACCATCTGCGCACAGAAGCCGAAGCTTGCCCCATATATCATCTCCATGCGGGAGCGTATAGCAGAAGCCTGCGGCTGCGATATTTCACAGATATCAGTTAAAGCCACCACCGAAGAAAAACTAGGCTTCACAGGCGAGGAACTAGGCATATCCGCCACAGCGGTCTGCCTGCTTGAAAAAATTTGATACAAAACCAAAAGGACTGCTGTCTTAAACCACAGCAGTCCTTTTTATTGCTATTTTGCCTTATGCGCAACTCCGTCATTGTTAATGTTATATCCGTCAACAGTAGTGTTTATGAGCATCATGCCATAATCATTGAAATAATATCGCTTTCCGCCTATCTTCTTCCAATCTGTCACAACAGTGCCGTTCTTGTTGTTGTAGAACTTCTGCCCACGCCAGCTTACCCAGCCGGACTTTAGATATCCGTCCTCACCGAAGTTGTAATACTTGTCGTCAATGTATACAGGACCTCTCAACGCAACACCATTCTGCAGGAAATATTTCTTTCCGTCAATAGTCGTCCATTCATTCTGCAAAACATGATCGCTGTCAAAATAAAACTCCGTTCCGTCTATTTCTCTCCAGCCTGAAACTGCCTTGCCATCGCCGTCAAAATAATAGGTCTTGTCACCGGCTGTTACCCACTTGTCTTTCTGAGCGCCGTTCTTGTCAATGTAGTAAAGCCCTGAATCATCACTGAACAGCCCCTTTGAAAGCTTGCCGTCATTGTCAAAATGATACAGCTTGTCTTCAATAGTGTGCCAACCTGTAAGTGCAGCCTCGTCCTCACCAATGTAGTAAATTTTCCCCTTTGAAGTAACAAACTCCGACTTAGCCCAAGAGCCGTCCTCTTTCTTGAACTTCCATTCAGCGTCTATCTTAACGATCCCGTCTGCAAGCACGCCCTCGTTTGAGAAGGTGTATTTCTTGTCCCCGTCCTCCTCAAATTCGCCAACAGCCGCCGCACCTGTCAGACCAAAATAATATCTCTTTCCGTCAATGGTCTTCCAGCCTGTAGCCTTCTTGCCGGTTTCCTCATCAAAATAGAAGTAATAGCCGTTTATTTTATGAAATCCAGTGCAAAGAGTGTGATCAGAGTAGAAATAATACTGATAGAACACCGCCCCGCCGAACTTTTCATAAACCTTTCTGTCATAAGCATTGAATGTCTTTTCACCGAATTTGTCCGCAAGCTCCTCAAGCTTTTGGGTCTCTTTTTCGTCAGGCTTCTCGTCCTTTTTGTAATCGTCCTTCTCAAACTTCACAAGCTTTGAAACATTGGATTTGAACTCTTTTATTTTCTTTTTCTCATCATCAGTGTACTGATCCGTATTCGTCCAACCTGTTGCCGCCACATGGGTCGTTTTGTCAAAATAGTAAGTATCTTCGTCAATATCCTCCCAGCCGTCAGCCACAACGCCGCCTCTGCCGAAGTAATAAACATTTCCGCCTATCTCGTTCCAGCCGGAGAGGAGCCTATTTTTCTTATCAAAGTAATAATACTTGTCCTTGACCTTGGTAAAGCCCTTGCCTGCCGAGCCGTCGCCCTTGAAATAATACTTCTCAGGCGGTTCTTCATACCAGCCCTTAGTCATTTTACCGTCATCAGCAAAATGATATCTGTTCTTGTCAATTGTTATCCAGCCCTTGACCATTTCACAGCTATCATTGAAATAATAGCTCTCACCGTCTATCTCCGCAAAGCCCTGAGCGCAAGCCCCTGTAGCTTCATCAGAATAATAATACTTCTTTTCAAGCTCCATCCAGCCCTTGTGAACAGCACCGCTCTCAGAAAAATAATACTTTTTTCCGTCAATGTCCTGCCAGCCTGTGGCCATGTGACCATCGTCATCATCAAAATAGTATATCTTGCCCTCTATCTCAACAAAGCCCTTGGCCATCTCACCGCTCTTGAGAAAATAATACTGAACATTGTTTATCTTTGCCCAGCCTGTCACACGCTTGCCACTCTCGTCATAGTAATAACCGCCGTCGCTGTCAAAACCCGTGTCAGGGAAGCCGTGATCGTCAAAGTAGTATTCACCACCGTTTATCTCGCAAAGACCCGTCCTGAAAATGCCAGACTCCTCAGAGAAATAGTATTCCTCTCCCTTTATTTTCATTTTTCCACGCTGAACAACGCCGTCCTTGACATAGTAAGTGTCCCCACGATACTTGTGCCAGCCGTCAGCCATAGCGTTTCCCTTGTCGTCAAAAAGATAGCAGGTGTTGTCTATTATCTGATATCCAAGCGCCTTTTCGCCCGTCTCCTTGACAATATAATAAGTCGAGCCGTCATGGGTGTGCCAGCCCGAAGCATAATAAGCGCCGTAGTATAAATATCCGCCAAAGCCTGCTCCCATAACGATAGTGCAAGCTACAGCCGCAGCGATCATTTTTTTCTTATCGCTTTTCAGCACCTCATTATATCTGTTGCAAAAATCATTGCCCTCATTGCTGTTTATACTCATAAAGATCCTTCCTGAATTTACACAGTTCTAGTTAGTACAATTATATCACAACAAAATAATAATTTCAATACCGCCGCCCCAATTTTCACACCCCTCACACATAAAAAGCTGTACAGTCCAAATAACTGTACAGCTCATAAAATAAATACCCAAGATAAATGGGCTGTCCAGGACTCCAGCCCCTACAATTTCTCATGACCGCAATTTATCTGTAGTTGCGAGCAACGTTCGCCCGTTCACCCCCACAGTATCAAAGCCACATCAAATCTTATCCCACAGCCGACTCACCGCTTGAAACATTATCCCCCACCGAGCCGACTTTCAAATTACATATCACGATATCCTGAACATTGTTGTAATCAACAGGCGATTGTGCCGTGTCATAATACGCCGTATATGTTCCGTCATCATTGTCCATGATATCAAAGATCGTGTGAACAAAAGCAATGTCACTGCCGTCCGAACCCGTCAGCTTAACAGGCTCATAGTTCTTGTCTGGGTCATAATCCTCAAACCACGCCTTTCTGTCAGCCTCATCAAATAGTATGACATCAGGTTCAAGTGCCTTCCTCAGCGTGTCAATATCTGCCTTAGAGCTAAACGTGAAGTTCAGCCCCGATGCGTTAAAGCTGACCTCCTGTATATCCAACTCAAAAGGCTCAACACCGCAGGTGTACCAACTCGTCTTGCCATTTTCGATCGTTGTGCCTGTATACTCACCCTCGCCGTATAAGGTCAGATCAGCGGAATAATTAAGCTCATATTCCTTTTCACCAACACGAAAACTTGTGGCATAAACATCATAATGTGTATCTTCCACATATCGGTCTACCATATTGCCCTTATCATCTGTGTAAAGGAATGAACAGCTCAGAAAAGCAATAGCATGATCGCCATAGTTGTAAGCATTGCCCCACGCCGTATCATACCAATCATCTGAAAAATAATCAGGTGCGTCACGGTATGGCGGGTTAAAATCCACCGTCAGTTCTTTATCATCTGCACCCTCAAGCTCCCCGTTTTTCGGTATAAACACCACCGCCACAGTAGCAAACGGGTCATGATCTATCACGCCGGCCACACGCACATCAAAATGCTCTGTGTCATAAGCATATCCCACCGCCGTGTCAAACACCGTCAGCTGTTCACCGAAGGAACTTATGTCATAGCCCCTGTCGCTGTAAAACCTGCTGAGATAATCGTAATTTTCCTTGTATATCTCCGTCTGCTCCACCTTTGCAATAGCATTTGAACTGTCATCTGCCGCAAGCCCCACGTCATTTGAACTTCCATCCACCGCAGTCCCCACATCACTATCTATTCCCGACCTGAGCATAAAAGCACCGCCGCCAATGCAAAGCACCACAGCCGCAGCCACCGCCGCAAAACTTCTCTTCCTGCTGACCCTCGCCGCCTTTACATCTTGTATCTCACTTGTCTTTTCATTAAATACATTCCGTCCTGTTTTCTCTTTCATATCGTCCGCCCCCTTCAAAGCGTCAAAAATGCGTTTCTTTCCAACGTCGGAGCATTTCACAGCACTGAATTTTTCTTTTATGATATTCTCAAATTCTCTGTCAGTCATAGCTGTTCCTCCAATCGCTTTTTAAGCCTCTTTCGTCCTCTGTGAAGATATGAAAATATCGTTGACTCCCTGCACTTTAAAAGCCTCGCTATCTCAGCCCCCGAGTAACCCTCGTAATAGTGAAGATAAATAGCCGTTTTCTCTTTTTCCGGCAGTTTTAAGATCTCCTCCATTATCCCGTCAGCCTTGTCCTCCACCATAACGTTTTCCGCCTCAGATAAGCTGACGTGCCTGCGATAAACACGCCTGAGCATACTTTTGCAAGTGTTCTGTGCCGTCACGATGAGCCAAGCCTTTTCGTGCTCGCCGCTGTCAAAGCCTCCGCCATGTTCCATGTATTTCAAAAACACCTGCTGACAAGCGTCCTCGCTGTCCGCTCCGCAGCCATTCATGTATAAATAGCAAATGCGGTATACCATGTCAAAATACATCTCATAAGCCGCCCCGATATTTTTCTCTTTCATCAAACCACCCCTTGCAAAGTGCCGCCAAAGGGGATAACAGCACTTTTATTTGGTTTCATATATAAAACGCATCACAGCCCCGAAACCTTGCAGCTCTCCCACAATTTTTTCTAAAATTAGACCTAAAGTATACCACATCTCCCCGCCCCAAACAACCCCGCACCCCAAAATTTATCACCCTGCCTAACCCCACCCCCTCCCCCTTGTCTATTCTGACAGATAAATTACTCATTTCTTACATCGGCTATTTCAACTTCCGTGTTGATAAATGTAAACTTTTTTAGAAAGTATGATATAATATAGTATTGCATTAAATAAAAAAAGAGGGTGTAAAACTTGATCGATCTTGATGATTTTTGGTATATAGTCAGGTCGCAACATTATACCAAAAGAGAAATGGAAATAATATATGGCAATTTGGAATACGTTCCGCCAAAGCAAATAGATAAACTTTGGGATAAGGCTGTAGACAAATGGGACGATTGGCAAGCTGCACAGCATATAGCTAAGAAATATGATGATGACGAATATCTTCGCAAGAAGAAATAGCACAAACAAAAATAAGCTGCTACAGAAAAAAATCTGTGGCAGCTTATTCTATTCAGAACAGTCCTAATTTTAACCTATCAATATCAGCTCCTGATATCTGTTTGTACAAATCCATAGGATTTTGAATCATATTTAATGTCGAGCAGGTCGAAGGACCAGTTACATAGTGTATTGTCGGAGAAAATTTATTATACGAAAAAATGGCTTTGGTTTTATAGGCTTGACCATACAGAACCTTTCCTCTTAGAATTTCAAACGAATAACCTTTCCCGTCTCGTGCGATTGCTTTTATACATCCATTTATAGCTTCAGTAACGCCATTTGTGTACGGGTGATCAAAATAATTAAATATTTCCAGGCTCCATCGATTTACCGTTTCAGTTATTGAAATGTAAGGACTAAAGTTCTGTTTGACCTTTCTGGACCATTTTGTATACTTTAGAACAGCCGCTCTCCTGTTAGTACATTCGTAGATCTCTCTGAATTCTTCTTTAAGATCATATGCCATTTTTAGTTCCGGATACTTTGAATAGATGTATCCAAGTTTTTTGTTTTGGTTTGCAGTTAAGTCTTTTCTGTTTGCATTTAAGACTTTCTGTACTGAATTTATCTCTTTCTTTTCAGCAGCAGATAGCTGTTTGCAAAGTGTTTTTCTATAGTCGCTTAGTACGTCATTAATTAACTTGACTACATGAAATCTGTCGATAACTATTGCCGCATCCGGTAAGCATTCATACACCGCCTCACGATAGGGTCTATACATATCCATTGTAACTACTTTAATATTGTTACTGTCAGGCAATGAGTCGAGATAATTCATTACAGTTTGTTTGTCTCTCTTTGGAAGCATTTCAAAAAGCAAGTGCTCGTTTATGTCCGTCAAAACACACCTAATCGAGCCATTCAAATGTGCTTCATCTATACCTAATACTTCAGGAGAATACATAATATGCTGAGAATCTTTCTCTCGAATATACGCCAAAGCTATTTTCTCTATCGTAGTTACAGATAACTTGTATTCTCTTGCAATATGCTTAAATGGTTTTGTTAATGATAATTGCTGGATCTTGCACCTAAGTCTGTTAGTCATTTTTGAGCAAAGATCAAGTGTATTGAATCTGTCAACAAAAATACTTCCACAGTCTTTATACAAAAGTTTATGACCTCTTATCTTAAGAGCTGTATAATGTTCATTATTTAGTGCATATCTTTGTTTCAATTTTAGGCGAAACAACAAAAAGATAATCACACTCATCTGCATTTTCACGCAGTTCAAGTATATCAAATTCATCAAGACAAAGCATATTTTGGTCGTGGTTTATAAGCATATTTTATCCTTTCTTTACAAATTTTTTCGCAGAGGACAAAGCCTAATTACTGAAGATAAGAGGCAACTATGGTTCAGAGTTGACATCATTATCTGAATTATCTCCTCACTCAAACACTCCCCCGTCAAGCTGTCCGCAGAAATAAAGATCATTCATAGTCGGCTCGCTTATAACAGCGTTTGGAGTGGGCTTTGTCTTTGATATGGTCTTTGACTTTGTGTCCTCATAATAAATGTTCTCGATAGGCAGCAAACCAATATCCTCTTTGGGAATATCCCACACCATACCCCTTATATGCTCAAAAAGCGCCTCTGGGCTGTCATTAGCGATAACAGAGCCTTTGTTAAGTATGATCAGGTCGTCCGTTATGGTGTCAATATCAGAAACGATATGGGTGGAAATTATTATAATGCTGTCCTTTTTAAGTCGCACCATTATCCTCTTGAATTGCTCACGTTCGAATGGGTCAAGACCAGCAGAAGGCTCGTCAAAAATCAGTATCTCGGGGGAGTTAAGGATAGTCTGTGCAATGGCAAGGCGCTGTTTCATTCCGCCAGAAAATGACTTTATCTTGTCGTCAAGATTTTCAGACAGGTTCACAAGCCTCAGCACACGCCTTATCTCGTCCTCAATAAGCGGCTCAGGCATTCCTTTTAACAGAGCCGAAAATCTGAGAAATTCATGGGCGGTGTAGCTTGGATAAAATGGCTGATACTGAAACTGAAAGCTCAGCTTTTCACGATATTTCTCGCCCATTTCAAAAACGTCCTGCCCGTCAAGGGTCACGCTGCCGCCCGACTTTTTTATCACGCCCGATATGCAGTTCATTATGGTGGTCTTGCCTGCGCCGTTTGGTCCAAGCAAAGCGTTTATGCCCGTATGAAATTCGCAGGTTATGCCCTTGAGCACCTGCTTTTTGCCGTATCTTTTGGATAAGTTTTCTACTCTTAAAACGCTCATATCATCACCACTCCTTATCGGTCAAAGCTTTTTTCATAATATCCGCTGTATCTCCATGCAGTCAGTCCGCTCAAAATCGCTGCAAGATATATGAATACAGCTACCGCTTCCGAACAATCAAAAGCCCTCATATAGTCAAGGTTGTTAAGCTGCCCATTTACGCTTGTGACAGCCGCAAACATATAAGGCGAAAGTGCTCCCACATAATGTGCGGCGGCGGACATGACCGCTATCAGCCCAGAGGTCAGCATAACATATTTTTTCACAGAGCGCACTTGCTTTGCCACAAGCACGAAAATGCCGTAGGTTATAAAAAGCGACATAAGCCTTGTGACATATAGCCATATTATTGTGCCTCTAACAGTTAGCATTAAAGGCGCAAGGTCAAATTGCCACACGCTTTGTAAAGATGAGGTGCTATACTTGCTCTGATGTAATGTTCCGCTTATAATAAGGTCTGCAAAAAAGCTCAGTGTGAACATTATAAATATCGCCGCCGATAAAATTATCTCCCGTGACTTGAAAAATTCCGCCGAATTTTTTGATATCCTTATCTGCTGATCCATTCGTTTTTCGTAACTGTCCGCAACAAAAACACCCACAAGCAACAGCACAAATATCGGCATGATATCTACCGCCTGCAATTCAAGAAACTTCAAAAACGGCTCGTCATTTATCACCTGCGGTGTTGGAAAGGCGGCGTAAAGCCGGCTGTTTTTCACAAGGTCAGAGGGAATACTAGCGTCTGTTAGACCTCTTCCCGTGCGTGCATAGCTTCTGATGCTTTCGACCATGAAACAACTGCGAAGCTCGGTCTTATACTTGTTCACGGCGGCTGTGATGTTACCGTTATAACCGCCTGCGTAACTCCTCAGCTCATAGTCCGTTATGTATTCATCACATTGATCAAGTGTCTTGTCTGCTGAATTTTCTATAAGTTCATTGTATATCTCCGCCGTTTCTTTGTTCATATAGGTAAGATTATTTGAAGAATCAAAGCTCCGATACACTGTGAATTTTGCGGAAGCTGAAAAAATTATCACTATGACAAAAAGCAGCCAGAATTTCTTTATGAGCCGTGAAGTCTGATAACTATACATACTTTTCATTATCCCACCTGCCTTTCAGCAAGGAGATATGTCCCTGCGACAAAAAATGCGGTCATGATGAATATGATAGCAAAATAAACAACGTATTCTCGTGCAGGTATTCCCCAGAAATTCATATAACCTGTGTCATTGAGCATATTGGTGTAATTGCCTGTTAAAATGTCAACGGCAGGATTGGAAAAACTTGTGGTTTTCAGATATAATGGTACAAATATTGGCACAAGACAGACAGCTCCTGCAAGTATGGTCTTTCTGCAAAGCATTGAAAGAAACATAACAATACTTGCGGTGAAAAGCGCATAAACAAGTTTTGCGGCAAATACTGCAACTAGATATCCGCCAAAGCTCATATTCGCCGAACTTAGTTCAAAACCGCTCAGATATTGCAATGGCATATCAAGTTTAAAGCCGTTTGTATCGTAAATAAAAAGAGTTATAATATCCACAGTGTAAATTATCAAAACAAGAATTATTACAGCAACAAAGCCGGTACAAAGCTTGAAAAGTGAGAATTTCCTCACGCCCGTTTTGGTTATTCCAAAGCTTTTTATCCTGCCGCTTTGTATCTCTGATGAAAAAATGCTGAAAAGAAGCAAATAAACGCCGAACGGTATCAAAATTTCCGATGACATATAGTTTTCAAAGCCGTCAGCGGCTCTGGTGTCAATGATCTTATCAGATTTTTCAAGCGCTGTTATAACGGAATCATAGTCTTCTATAAGTTTGTTTGACAGCTTTAAAGAATACTCATCAGTAACGCCACGTCTTGCATTTCGGCTGTAACCTCGCACACGCTCGGAAATGAGCTTCAAAGCATTTTGCTGGGAATATAGCTCTCCCTCAATAAGAGAAAACATACTGTCAAGTCCTGCGCCTGCTTGTGAATTTTTCTGAGAGAAATCTATTATCTTTTCCTCAAGTTCCACAGGCAATTCAGCCTGCTTTACACCGCCTGTGTTGTGGTTATTCTGATAGTCGTTTATCTCGTTGTTAAGAGCGTTTTGCTCATCAGCAAGCTTTTGAGCGTCTTGGCTTACAGTTTCCGAGCCGCCTTTAAGATAGGTCATGTATTTTTCGCCATAAGCATAAGAAGGTCTGAGTACAGATATCAAAAAGGCGCAGGAAAGCAAAGCCAGCAATAAGCTTATCAAAGCTGACTTCGCCATATCTTTTCTTATCATAAATCTGAGAAGTTTCAAATCGTCACACCTCAAATATCAAGCTCTTACATTTCTGACTGTATCTCTGCATATGTATCATAATCCCATTCGCCGTTTGAAATAAACTTGTGCAGTTTAAAATCTTTATCCACAAGATAAGCGGCTGTATCAGCGTCGGGATCATAGGTCGAAAGCAGGAAATAATCCTCACAGTTATTGAATATTGTCATATAGTCGATATACTCATAGCCGTAAAAATACTTTTCATTGAGCTTAGCATCATCAATTATCTTCTGCGGTTTATTATCGTTATCAAGATAATAAAGCACATACTGATACATTTTGCCATTATCATTTGGCTCACGAACAAGCACTATCATAGTGTTATTGAAATACTGAAAATATCTTACAAAAGATTTGTCTTTAAAAGTGCAAACTGTGTCACTTTTTTCATTATCCTCATTATACCTATACAGCTTGTTTTTGCCATTAGAGTAATACACATCTCCGTCGGCCGGATAATACATATACGGCGTATTTTCGCTTATCTGAGAGCCAACATCAATGCCTGTATCCTTGACGTTCTGAGGGTCTGAAAGTGGAGCTATAAATAGGCGGACTGTATCCGTCTTTGGGCAAAGCCTTGTAAAATAAAGCTTGCCGTCGCTTATGTAATAGGTATTGGCTTTTGTTATCTCGCTTTTGTCAGAGTTTTTGAGAGCGTATTTATATAGCGAATAGCCTGTGCTGAATCCGTTCTCGTCGGTCTCGCTCTTTTTGTATTTGCCCTCAACAAAATAGATATCTCCGTCTTTGTCCATAGACATACAGCCTAATATGCTGTCCTTTGGTGCAGAATACACTTCCGTGACTTCACCGCTGTTGTAATCCACTGTGACAATGCTGTAATCTTCTTTTTGCGTAGCAGAATTATACACTGACCTTACAGCGTATATAACGCCGTCATATATGGTATAGCAGGACAAGTTTGAATACTCTTGAAGCTTGACCTTTATCATTGCAAGGCTGTCGGATTCGATATCATATTCTGCAATGCCGTCATAGGTTTTGTAATACACAAAATTGTTTGCAAATGCAGTAGAAGAAGCTTCAGGACACAAAAGGTTTGTGGGAGAAGCAGAAAGTTCTTGTTGACCCTTTTCAGAAGAAACCGCCTTATCGGATTTTGTGCCAAGAGAAATGAAAAGTGTAACTGCAACTGCGGCAATTATAACTGCGGCTGTTGCGATAATAATTTTAGTTTTCATAATTCACACTCAAGTTCTATTATTGACTATCAACGGAAAGCGTTGTGCTGTAATTGCCATGTACCTTATCATTATAAATATGTACAGTTTTTACTAACTTTGAAGATGTACAACCTTTTAACCCAAACGAATGCTCAATTTTACCTGTGTCAGAGTGAGATGATCCACAACCAGTACCACCAACAGAGGCACTTGCATAAACATAACCGCTGTATTTACAATTTGGATTGTAAACATTGTTATTGTTACTTGATGTCCTAGTCCAAGCTTGACCAGCTACAGTTGAATTTGTTCTTATTCCTGTTACAAAACATGAAATATAAGCATTTGAGCCAGAACCACCAACTGCTCTGCCGTATTTTATGGCTTCATACGCACTAGCCCCAATAGCCATAGAACTCATCATCATAACAGCAGCACCCATAGCTGCGATCCTTTTTACGATCTTTTTCATATTAAACGTCCTTTTTTATTATAACATCCAAATATTTGAATGTCAATGTTTTGTTTTTTGATTTTGGATTATATAAATTTTATTACTGCATTGGAATCACCTGTCCTTTCTGTGCACAGCCTATTATTTTAGCAGGACACTGTTTTGCTGTAAATAGTTATGGTCTCATAGGCAGAGCCATTATAGACCTTAGCAACTGTCTTTACACGATAAGTACCGCTGCTTAAAGACTCTTTGAAATTTGAATAAATCGCATACCAACTGTTGAATGTTTTTGCTCAACTACTGTATTTATTCCATGAAGATCCATTTTTTCTTCTGAAGTGTTTGAGTTATAACGATTTTAGTAGTTGTACCTGAAATACCACGTACAGTGGATTTACAAGTTGCAGCCTTGTTGGAGATTGACAATGTACCTGATATTTTATCTGTGTATAAATAACAAACAGAAATGTCATCGTCAGAAGGCGTTTGCAGTTCGGTTTCGGCAAAAGCTGTAAGTGACAAGCATAGCATAATAACAACCGATATAATTGTCGATATCACTTTTTGCTTACATGTAAGTTCCTCCTTTCACAAAAAAATAGGTGCAAGAGATTTATTTTCTCCTACACCTACTATGACAATGAAAATTGTTTGTTTGTGATATGTTTTTATTAATTTACTTTATTTTTGTGGATTCACACAATTCCAACACAGATCGTTTGTCTAAGTTGCTGCATATTTCAAAAATATATTTACCATTGTCCCATATAAATGTATGATCATGATCTGTATTATGAACTAGATACTCTTGTCCGTTTTCATCTGTATATGATTCAAATGTTGACTGTTCATTATCATAATTACTAAGATATGCATCTTTTGTGTATTGTTCAAAAAAGATATAATCATCATCCTTGAAGTATGTTATTATAATTGAATTTTCCATTTTATCATAGTCGACTTGTTTAAATCCATCGGGAAGTGAAGATATATGATATTCCTCGTCAATCGAATGCGGATATGAATTCACAATTTCACTGTCTGCTATAATCTCCGTATGGTCTGAAAAAATATTCATAAAGAAATTACAAACTGCCTCTCTCACAGCTTTTACGCTAAGCGAAGAAAAAGATAGGATCAACAATGCTGTAACAAAACAAGCAACACGTCTGCCGGTCGTGCATATCAGAGTAAAATAGGGCTTTTCTCTGTGTTTTATAAGTTTGTTTATTTTTTTATTGTACTTTTCCGAAAATTCATATCGTTTGTCTACTTCAAGAGTTTCAACATAATCATCCAATCTGGCATCTACGACTTCATCGAGAGCTTTTGAAAAATATGAAAAATTATTCATGTTATAAATCACCCTTTTCAAGTAATATCTTCAATCTGTTTTTGGCATACTGCAGACGTTTTCTTGCTGTGGCAGATGTAATGCCAAGCGTTTTTGAGATTTCAGAATATTCAAGTCCACACGAAAACTTTAAATAAAGAATCTCTTGATCGTCAACTTTCAGTTTCTTTATGCAACCTTTCAAAAATTCAAATTCGTAACATGACATATTTTCATTTACAAAATAAGAATCATCATCGTAGGAAACCGTCATTAAATTTTCTTTTTCCTTTTTAGATATATTCTTTGCCATGTTCCTACTAGTTATGACAATGTAATAATCCAATTTGTGATATTCTAAATGTTTAATTTTTTGAAAACATTTAGCCAACGATAAAAAAGTGTCAGAAGTTGATTCCTCAGCAAGTTGTTCATTTTTTAATATATTCAAGGATATTGCATGAACTTTATTTTTGTATTTATTATACAGCTTTTCAAAAGCCTTTTTATCTTTTTCATCATCGATCAATGCCATACACACGCCAAGCATTTCATCACATCCTATATACT